>Ga0070751_1000638_pt1 | contig 21507 bp, 24 predicted proteins | sample VirMetDEL_Aug_28_FD_78514 | JGI IMG/M metagenome (GOLD analysis project Ga0070751, IMG submission 78514) | Aqueous microbial communities from the Delaware River and Bay under freshwater to marine salinity gradient to study organic matter... | ecosystem: Environmental > Aquatic > Marine > Coastal...
AAGGAGAGAAAATGGTTGGACACATTATTATTGAGGAGATAAGACGGTATGAAACTTGAGGTAGCAGATTACGTAGAGTTGAAGGACGGCGGTGCAGTCGTCACGTTCGAAATGGACGAGGAGACACGCGCCGGTCTGATTTCAGAGGCTCTACAGCGTAGACTCGTCGAAGGCTTGGAAAGGATGCCTGATGTCCCAAAAGAAAACACCCAAATCGACCTCGAAGAATACATTGCCAATTTGGAAGCAAGGAAACGGGTGGATACAGTACAACCCGCCGAAGAATCATCCGGCCTACAGCGAGTGGAGAAAGACAGTTGATTGAAGTAACTCTGACTGATGATATGCTTTTGAAGGCTAGAAAAAAGGCAACAGAAATGGGCCTTTTGCACAACTCTATAATCAAAGGCGGTGGAAGTGTTGCCGGATTCCTCGGCGAACAGATTGTGCTGTCTGTTTTGGGAGGAAGATGGGATAACTCTTTTGACTTTGACATTGTGCTGGATGACGGCAAAACAGTGGAAGTCAAAACAAAACAGACTTCTGCTATCCCGAAGCCTCACTATTCTTGCAGCATCAGCAACTACAATACACGTCAGAAGTGTGACATCTACGCGTTTACTCGTGTTATGAAAGATTTCTCAAAGGGATGGTTCTTAGGATTCATGACAAAACAGGAATACTTCGACAAGGCAAAGTTTATGAAAAAGGGCCAAGTAGATCCCGACAACGGATTCGAGGTACGCGCAGACTGCTATAACCTCGCTATAGAGGAGTTATGCGATGTATCTGACCGTAGTGTTTCTGTGCTTCATAGGGCATAACGATTGCATAAGGTTCGAAGACACGACCGGTCTAAAGCAAACAAGACAGCAATGTGTCACTAGGGCTATTGAGATGGTTCAGCAGTTACAGACTATACCCCATATTGTACCGCCGCCTTATACTGTCTCTTACAAGTGTGTTTTGAGGGAATCTACATGAAGGCCACCCTGTTTTCATTCAACGTATATCTGCGTCAAGACGGTAACGTCGAGATAGACAAGCAGTCCGTAAGACCTGATGAGCTACAAAAAGAAATGGACGCGGGATTGCCCGCCTATGACGGCGCACATTCCATCGCGTCCCTTCTGAGATACGTTAATTCTGTTACAGATGAGATGATCGAAAAATCATCTAGGTACGTCTAGAAGACATAGCCTTTTCAATCTTCATTCCCCGCTTCTTTTCATACGGCGAAAGTTTGCCGTCTTTATTAAGATCGGCGAGTTGGGGCTTACGCACTTCTGATCCTCGTGCGTACTTTTTCATTTTCTTCATGGAACCGTACATCTGTGCCTCCTACGGTACTGCTTGTTCAAACAGGTCGGGTTCAGGGGTAAACAGCATTCCCTGTGAAATCCAAAACTCTTCGGCATACTCGTTCGATGTAACGTCCGGCACTTGAAAAACAGTGGCCGGAAGATCGCCCGCGATGAATTTCATAAGGGCTGTCGAGAAATATTCTGCGTCAGTCTTGGACACCAAGTCATCTTGTTCGAGAAGATTCTTGACAATTCCTGCGGCTTTAGGATCAGTAAGCAGGAAGTCCGCCGCCTTTCCCTGAGTCAGTGCCGCGTATTTAAGCGCCACTTCTGCGGCGACGTACTCTTTACTAACCATACCCCTAGCAAGGTTGAAAGCCTTTGACAGAGCGTTGTCAAGGGTAAAGCCTTTTGTGAGTTCGTTAAGTCTTCCTCCCGCCTGTCTTGCCATCAGATTTGTAGCCTCTACTCGTGTCGAGAGGCGGAAGATTGCGTGAAGCGTTTCAAGCTGCTCTTCTTGTATTCCTGCCAAATCAGCAAGCTGCCGTATCTTTCTTCCTTCGTCTGAAACGCCGAACGTACTTTTAGATCCGCGAATAGTACCACTGCCGACCAGCGCGTCGTCCAAAAGCAAGAAGACATTCTGAGGGTCTCTGTAGCTATCGACCGGAACTTTTTTACCATCAAACATAGTGACGGTGTTTGTCCCACGTGTATATCCGCCCGCTGCCTTCAACGTGTCCACAAACAGTGCGCGGTAAGCATCTTGTGTCTGATCTTCTGTTAGCGCGACCATCTTTTTAGTGTCAGCGATTCGACTAACAAAATTGTCAAGTGCGAGAGGGTCGGGATTTGTAATTACATCGTTAAGGAAGCCTTGACCGCTTGCCAGCTTCGGTGCTGCACCTATCTCTTTTAGCTTCGCTTCTGTGGCACCTTCAACCAGCTTAGCAGAGCCTTCGATGGCAGTCTTTTGCGTTCGTGCTACGGACAAAAGATCCCCGTGTAGCTGTCTGTATTCCGGGACAGCGTTCACAACGTTGACGATGTTTCTGTCTTGCATGATAAGCTCGTTCATATCGAACAGCTTTCTAGTGGTCACATTGCCCTGCGAATCCATAACTTGAACGACGAACTTCTCCTGAATGTCATTGAAATATGCCTCAAGAGGGTTGTCACTGTTTGTGTATCCCGCAGGTGCTTTTATCCGACGAGGCGCACTCTCCGGGGCAAGAGCGGGTAGCTGTCCTCCTTCGAAAGCCTCTTTAAGACCTCGCATGTTAGTCTGATCGTAAAATGCGTTTCGGATTACAACTTCAAATATAATTTGCAACTCTTCGAACGCTTTCTCATCCATAACACGAGATGTGGTAGCGGCTATGTCTTCTGACGTAGGAAGAACGTACCGACCATTCGCGTCCTTTTTTAGGACTTGTTCAGCCATGCTGGACGTAACCGGAGCAAACGTCGCAAGAAAGTCATCCATGACACCCTCAAGCTGGGCGGCTGATTCCTTGGTAGGCTTTGTGATGTACTGTGTGATCGGCTTTAACAGGCTGCTTATTTTTGCCGCGTCTCCGACTTCAAGTACGCCTTCTGCTACCCGCGTTTCCCCGATAGCTTTGTTGACCTTGCCGCCGAACGTCCCCTTTCCAAAGCGTTGACGTTCAAGCTGATGAGTTTTACGGGCCAAGACAACAGCGTTGTAAGTTTCAAGATTTGCACCTTGTCCCCACGTGTCGAACGTCTTGTCGATTTCTGCCCGCATAGCCCTCGCAAGTTGTTGCTGTTTTTCTGAGCCGTCTCTTATTAGAGCGTTTGCGCCTTGCCGAAGTGTTTCTAGGTCTTTGACATCCGCTTTCATGCCGATAGACGCAGCGTCTATACTGGCAAACATCGGATTGTCCATCGCGTAGAATACTAGCTGTGCGTCACTTATGTCACTGCCGTCTTCACTTTTAAGACCTGCTTGCCTCATGAAAGCTGTATCTTCGGAGGCTATCTGCCTTCTCATGTGAGCGATAAACTCATCCGGTGTGGCAAAGCTAAAGCCCATCGGGCCAAGCTTCTCATTGATGGAGGGCAACCTGTCGCCGATGTGTTCCGAAAGACCCCTATAAGCAGCCCTATCTAGTGCGTAAATGAAATCTTGCCCAGCACCACCGGCAAAAGAGTTAAACCTCACAGGATCGATCATCTTAATGAAAGACTGACCTTCTACCGCGTAACTTGAAAATACCTCCCGCATGCCAAGAGCAAACGTATCCAAAGGAATTACGACCTCAGAAGGTATGTTTGCGTACGCCGCGTCAACTTGCGCTACGCTTGCCGACTCTGCCATTTTCAAGACGCTAAGAACAGTACTGTTTTCTTTGCGGGCCATTTCTTCGGCGCTTTGAGAAACCCTGCCGCGATTAACTGTAGCTTTGATCGCCGTACGAAGCTCTTTGAGTGCGGTCTCCAAATTCGTACCCGCCTCTACAAGTTTCGCGGGAGTCGTTTCTTGCAGTGTCAGACGACCCGTCTCCATCGCAGGAGCCACTGCGCCTTCGGGGGCTATGTCCGCCCCGGTTTGAACGCGACGATCCATCCTGCTGTACACTGCCAGCATGTCGTCGATCTGACCCGACAAAAATGCCTCTTCCAAAAACTTTTCGTTTGATTCGAGAGTAAGCTCTGCCAGCACCCGATCTGCTGCTTCCAAGTCGCTGCGAATCATTTTTTCAAGAGACGCTCTGCCGAACTGCTCTGCATTCTTGAAGGAACCAGCAAGCACCTTGAGATTATCAAGTGCTGTCTCTCTTGCGCGAATGTCTTCCGCGCTGAGTAGCTTTCGGGAGGACATCATGTTGTTCTCGATGTTAAGAATAACACTGTCCAGCATTTCCACGGCTGCAGTCATAGCGCCTTGTTGCTGCTGCGCCTCGTACTGAAAGTCGAGATTTTTTCGCATCTTTTTCGAGAACTTCTCGATATCGCTGGCCTTTAGTCCCGCAGCCCTTTCTCCCGCAGAATTAGCAAGAGACATGTACACGCCCATCCCAGTAGACTGTCCCAAATTCAAAGACAGCGTTTGCCGAAGACCCCGTAGCATTTCGATATCAAGGTACGGATCGAACGACGACACTATTCTCTCAACATCTTGAAAGCCGGTATCCATAGAATCCAGCATTGTCTCCCGCATCATCGGGTTCATGCCCGTAAACATTCTTTTGCTGAAATCTTCTAGCTGCCGCATTTGACCCGGAGACAGTATTCTACTAAGCTCTTCAGGGGCAGCGCCCATAAGACCCCGCAGACCCGGGTTGACAAGAATGCCTTGGGCGTATCCTCTAGCCGCAATGCTGTTGAACTCCAAGAAGAAGGCAAGAGCGTCTTCTACGCCCACTTTAGCTGAGAATGCCAATCTTTTTGCTGGACCCCCAACAATAGGGATAGCCTTGGGGAATTTCATGTCGAAAAGTTGGAGAGTGCCCATGCCCGCTAACAGAGCGCCCGCACCAACAGCCTCACCTACCGGCCCCATTACTTCTCGCATGGCAACTTGCGTACCTGCCATAAAGGTGTCAAAAGCGGGGGAGATGCCGTAAGACTTAGCCATAGGTGCAGCAGCCTTCACCATCCGCCAGTTTTGATAGGCACGTTCCATTCGGATTTGTTCTTGATATTTCAGTACGTCGCTTTTCTGTCCCCGAAGAGCGGCGTTACGGGATTTAGTCTGCAGTAAAGATATTCTTTTTACGGACTCCATGCCCGCTGCTGCCACTGCTTGTCTGTTGGCTTCTACGCCCAGCCTGTCTACAATGCGACCCGCCGTCCACTTATTCCAAAAATTAGCAGATTTATTCATCATGGCAAGCTGTCGGCCCGCTTCTTGCAGAGGGATACCGCGCAAAGCTGCGTATTCGGCTGATACTGCCAGTTGCTCCTGCGGGCTTGCAATGGAAAACTTCTGCGGTACTTCAAAGCCATCTCTTGTTTTGAAGCCGGATGGGCGTCCCTTTACGTTATCTATCTGCCTACGAATCATACGCTGTGCGTTGGCGGTTCCTTGGATAGGGGCTTTTACTCCGGCATAAGCTCCGACGTTTTCTAGCGCAAGAGATGCCATCTTTTCGACGAAGGTTTGATTGTCGAATACCTGCTCGAAAAATCCTTCCGCAAAGTCACTCGATACAAAGTTCTTTGTGTATCTTTCGACGCCATCTACCTCTTGCTTTTCGAGGTATCCTGCCTCTCGCATAGCATCTTCGTAGCCCATCTCCACGAGTTGATCGCGAATCATGTCGTTAAGAACTTCTTGTCGATTTGCAAAAAAGGCGCTATTGCGAACAGACGCCAAGTCTTGAGCTATGTCTTCCTCCGTCATGGGCCGAATAAGTTCATCCGTCAGCCCGAAGGAAACAGTGGACAGTACGGAGGCTGCTGCCCACCTGCCGAAACGAGGCAGATAGTGGCGCACACCTTCTTCTGTTGCGCTGGCAAGATTATACAACCTTTCGGCTGTAACATCCAGTATGTCGCCCTCAATAGCTTGTACGACAGCCCGCTGAATGACCTCGTTGCTTTGCAGATCCGGATGATTTCGAGCGAACCTTAGAAGCTTCTCCCCATCTTCGGCCCTGCGTGTTGCTATGTCGCGAGGGGTATCTACGCCGAGTGGCCCAAGACCGCCCTCATCAAACACGCTTTTCGGGATAATATCCAGTCCTTCGATCTCGCCTGTCAGTGAGTTGCGAGGAAATGTGCCGGTCTCAATGTAGCCTTTGCTGAGAACGGGATGACCTATCGAGAGGCTGTTGATGGTACGCATAACAGTGCCCTGTGGGTCACGAACACGGCCAAGCAGTGCTGTGTCCTCCGGGGTGGCAGTGCCATCCTTTTCGCGTTTGTACGCCTCTTGTGCAGAGGAGTACAGCCCGCTCATGTCTTTCCGAAAAACAGGAAGGTTGTTTCCAAAGTAGCTATCTAGATTGATGTCTTTACCGTTTATGTCTTTGACATCGCCTTGCAAGCCAAGCTCAAGAAACCTAGAGGCCACATTAGCCGACAGGTCTTGTTTGATATCCTCGAAAGTTCCGGCCTCAGTCTGCTGACCCACGAATTCTTGATAAGTGGCCCCTGTCTCAGCGGGCATACCTGTAGTGAATATACGCTCTGTGGGACCGGTAAATTTATCGGTAGTAAAAATGGTTTCAGACGTGCTGTCAGCCATTATATTGCCCTACTCATTTCTTGGAAAGTTCTGATTTGACGTGGGGTAAGGACTTTGCCGGAATCCTTAAAGAAGTAGATGGGGACACCGCTACCCATCGGATGTGAAAGAGTGTCACGGCCCACACGCATTTTCAGAACGCTGATGCCGTTGTCCACTGCAATGTCACCGAATTCAGTGGCTGCTGCGCTGTCGTCTATCGCGAACATAGACTGCCAAGCCTTATCTTGGATGTACCCTGAACCCGCTCGTTCTACTACGTCCGTGTGACTTCTGACAGTGTTCATGCCACGGGTCACTCTTTTCAACGGATCAAAATAACGCAGCGCACGAATGTTACGAATGTTGTCCTTGGAAAGTTGGTACGTCCGAGAACCTCCGCGCACGGATGAGGCCACGTCAAACATCATGCCGTGGAATATTACGTTGTCTTGTGCTTGGCTGATCAAGCGCCTAACAGTGGCGATCTGAGTTTCGCGAGTATCGAATCGACCCGCAGACACAGCCTCAAGTGCCGCCGAAAAATCTCGTTCTGAAATTCTTCCCGACGGGTCCATAGTCTTGGCGTAGTTGTAGGCCAAAGTTACAAGTGCCGCGTTTAATTGGGCATTCACACCGAGGAAGTTATTGTCCATAAATTTTTCGGACATAGCGATAATTGATTTTCGTACGTCACTGGCGCTTTGGCCCTCTTCCACAAACATGTCCTGCTCTCGGAAGAGAGTCTCACTGTCGGGATCTATGACCGTCTTAACCGTTCTCATAACGCCCGTTGCGACCTGCTTAAAAAAGGAGTCCTCAACCTTAAAGACGTTAAGAAGGAAGGCGGCTAGTTCGTCGTAGGCTCGTGATCCCGGAGGCAATCTGTTGGCGAGATAGAACTCAACCTCGTCAGCAGTGTTAAGAAAATTTTCACTGTTGTTTTTTGATTGGCCGATATCTTCTAGGTCAATCGATCTGCCAGTCGCTGTCTGAATAAACGCGGTGTACTGTTCCGGGGTGATTCCCACTGTTCCAAATTCCGGCTGATACTGTTTTGGAAGATCGGAACTCATATTCATAGCGATGAGGGAAAGCTGATCTCTGCGATCAGTGATACCCCGACTAACCGGAACCATTGCGAGAGTGGCGTGTTGGCTGGTTCTCAAATCCGTATCGGTGCGAGTAAACAGACCCGCATCTTGATACCCCTTTGCCGCTTCAAACAGACGAAGAGGATCTTGAGAACCGTTGTCGATCATACCATAGGCAATGCCGTCTGTCAAGAAAAGATTTTGAGGCGTCTTTCCTTGGCTCTTCGCGATAGCCTTGACCGTTTCGTTGGCCTCGATAACTAGCGAGTCGTTTACCCGGAAGAAATCAGTGCCGAGGGGAGTGACCCCATCGTCTTCAAGTTGAGGGACAGAAACGGTTTGAACGCCGGAGGAAAGCTCCCCCGGTTTTGCGTATTGAAGATTTTCGTGGATGAACTTGCGGACAAACGGTAACTCTTGGTACATCCGGGGTAGAACGTCTATAAAGTTAGTTTGAGGACGTTGTTCTGTGGTGCCGCCCTGCCTTGTTGTTGCCGTGCGTGTCTGCTGATTGTCAAGAATCATAAGCTGCTTGACAAGAGCTTCGAATTCACCCTGTTCTTTTGCGTCTAGATTTTTGTAGATCTCTCCTAGATCAGACCTTCTATCCATGTTCATGAGCGATTGAAGAGGATTGTCGAAGGGCTTATCCAGCTTGAGAGGATTCGTTGTACCGAATGTCGTAGTGTCGTTGTCTACGTCTTCGAAGTCTTGCGCGTATTGTTGGAGTTGAGTGAACGCTATAATCTGCTCGGGAGTGGCGTTTTCGGGTTTAAACCCAAGATCCGTTAAGGATTTAATTGCTGCTGCACCCGACGCTTCAAGTCGAGCGGCTCCCGGTCCAGTGTCCTTCAAGTCTTCTAGCTGTTTTAGAGCTTGGTCCAGCAACGACGTAAAGTCAACGTCTGCATCGCCACTTCCGGCAGACTGAGCGTACGCCTTTTCCATCATCGTCAAAACAATGTGATCGTTCACTGCTTTCGGATTAGCACCCTTCATATACGGAACATCGTCGCCCTTTTCCTCAGAAGTTTTCGCCTTCGGATCGAAAATAAAGGGTGCAATACGAGACTTTGCCAACGCTATTTGAGACAAAACACCCTTCATTGCTCCGGGATCAGCATCTTCGCCTTGTGCGGCTTTAAGCTGCGACTCTATCTGAGTCAAATTCAAAGGTTCGTATGCGACAGGATCTTTGGGAATACTCATGAGGCCGCTTATTTTACTGCGTAGCACACGTCCGAAAGGACTGTCCTGCGGATACAGGCCGGTAAAGGACTCAAAGTGTCTGATTGTTTCTTCTCGGGTGCCGGTAAAGGACAGGATATCTTTTTCGACTGTACCAATAGGCTGACTTGCTCTCGCTGTGATGATAGCTTTCGTGGTAGGGCTGAAGTTACTAAACAATTCTTTGTTGCCCATAAACGACCGAGCTTCCCCGGCAGTATTTATGTTAGACAGAATTTTTTGTTCCCTGTCGGGGACAGGTAAATCTCGCGAGGCGTAGTTATACACTGTGGACTGCTCCACAAGAGACAAGCTATTGAAGATAGAGCCAATAGCAGGATCAACGTCCTTAGCTATTACAAAGTTGAAAGCAGACACGGGGTCAGTGAGAGAGGCCATTAAATTTTCATGCGCCGTTTCAGATCGGGCCGCAGCCTTTTCAGCCCTTTTTTTCTCGACCTCTTTTTCCGCTGCTTGCCCTGCAAGTATGCTTTCAAGGACACCGCCAATAACGCCCATAGTGATAGGATCAGCCATCTAGCGACTCCTCTTCTATATTTATGAATCCTTCGGGGGCGGGAGCCTCTTGGGGAGCTTCTGCACTTGCCCTGCCAACCTTGTCGTATCCGTCGCGGATAGTCTTGTTGATTGTTTCTCGCATCTCGTTAAACATCTTTGGATTGTTTGTTTTCAGAAGGCGAAGATACTCTTTGTTATCCATCCGATCCCCTGCGGTAGGATCGTCTTGTTCGAACATGCGGTACGGAACGTTGTACTGTTCTGCGGTGTACGCCACATACACAGAAAGCGGACCCTTCGCAAGAAGGCCCGCGTCAAGTGTGAATTTGCCTGTTTCGAAGCCGTCCATAACCCAAGCTTCGACGATGTGTTCTACAGAGATTCCCGCCACAAGAAGCTTTAGCAGTTCCTCTCGAAACACTTCGTCGTTGTCAATCTTGGAAGTGGCATCCTCAAGGATGATATCTACGTCAACTTCTTGAGGGGGATTACCCCACGGCCAGTTTTGATTGTCTACGGTTAGGGATATCCCGGGAGGGGCTGCGGCGAACGGATCGCGGGACTCGATGGCACCCCTCTGAACGTCCTTTTTATCAGAGCCTTTGAACATCTAATCTTGTCCTTTACTAGAGGCGGGAGCGGAAAGTGCTGCGATTTACCCGTGAAGCACGGGCGCTTCCCAATGTTGTTCCGCCGTATCCACCCTCTTCAATAGTCTGCTGTGTGCTTACTCTTTTGCGAGAGATGCCCGCTTTGTAGTTTTGAGCCACGATGCGGCTAAGATTTGTGTCTCTAGCAACGTTGTCCGCAAAGTACCTGTAGGCCGATTGAATATTCGGATTTCTAAGACCTACCGGGGCATCCATAGTGCGTAACTGGGCGCGAGGAGTAGGGATAGATGAGTCGAAGTTAAACTTTTTTTTCGGCATAAAGCCGCCTTGTTCTTTTTCAGCATCTGCACCCGCTACGGCAGTGTAAAACTGGGCACCCGTCTGAAATAACTCGAAAGCTTCTCCGAAGTTTTCCTTGACTACGTTAAAAAGTTTTAATCCCTTGTCAAACATACTAGCTCCAATTCCCGATCACCTTGATAAGGTTATTTGCGATATCAGATCGCTGCTGATCGTTGTACAACTTTTCAGTGGCAGATACTTCGAGAGATTTCAGCATAGTCTCGTGCTGGCGCTGCTTTTCGCTCTCTGCCATAGTGAAATTAAATGTTGCGTTGTCGCGGTACATCTGCCACAACTGATTCATAGCCGTCTGAGAGGCGTTGAACTTGTTCTGTACGTTGATACGATTGGCTTCGTTTTGCGTGGCTGTATTCGCTGTGTTAATCTGCCTACGCCACTGAACGTTGGATTGATCTATGGCAAATTTCATGTTGGCGTTAAACTTCTCACGCTGATCTGCCATAGATGCGTTGAATTCTTTGTAGGCGTTCTCTTGGTTGATATTGAACTGCTTGACTGCCACGTCGCGGTTTAAGTTAGCAGTGTCAATCTGCACACCCAATTCAGTAAAGAACTCTTCCACTTGCAATTCGCTTTTTGCGTTGAACTGGCGTCGAGCATTCTCCGCAGCCGCGTCTGATAAAGCGGCCTGTGTTGCGGCGCTATATTTCAGTGCGTTGCTTTGCTGCTTTGCGTCAAGTTCTTTCAAGTCAATAGAAAGCAGTGCTTGTGCGTTGGATATGGCTGCTTTTGTGCGGGCATCAGCGTTTTGCCTGTCCATCGTGGCTACTTGCAAAGCGTTCTGCAAAGCCGCCTGTTGCCTGTTATCCAAATTCTTCATTTGGACAGCACCGTACATTTGGGCGTCTTGCGAGGCAATCGATATGCCCGATTCCATAACCTCACGAGTAATAGCCGCAGCAGCCATCGAAGAAGCCCCAAGACCGCGCTGCTGCATGATTGCGGTAGCTTTTCGGGCAGGACCGGAAGCCCAAGCGGGGAGAGGCTTGCCGTCCTCAATTCCCTTGAACAAATCCCCAAGCTGATATTGAACGGTGGCCCGCTCGTCTAGCTCGTCCGTGGCCGCCGTAGCGAAAGCCTCTTGGGAAAGAGCTTGCGACGATATGGCGTCGAGATCAATCAGATCAGAAGCAGTGAATTGGGACTGTGCCGCATCGGGATCTCCAAGGGCTTGAGTGGTGGCTAAAGCACTTTCCGTGGCGGCAATCTGCCCCGTAGCTGAGTCAGCGGGTTTAGTGCGCTGTTCAACTTGGTATTGTGACATATCCGCCGTAGAAAGAAGAGACGGATCTACACCGGGCATCTGCCCCGGAGTGGTAGTTAGCTGCGCTGTGTCCGCAGGAAGAAGCTCAGACGCACTATCGACTGTTTGAAGGATGGGCTGTACCTGCGTAGCTTCGGTGCCCGCCTCTGCTGCCAGTTCTTCTGTGGTCTTTTCAAATTCGGGTTTTTCTGCCATTATTTAATTCCCATAAACACCGAGACGACCATAGCCACGACCAAAACAGTGCTTCCCATTATCATAGCCTCGAGCCGCCACATTCGCTTGTCCAACGAATCTAACTTCCCGTGAACCAACTCACGAAACATAGCGCACTCTTTTTCATGCGCCTCAAGGTCCATTGCGACTTTTAATGAGTGTTCCGGAATTTGTTCATGTGCGAGTTTCATATCTTATCCCCACCTTTAGTACGCAAAAAAATTCATTGTGAACCGTGAATCGCCCTCAGTCTGCCCATAGTTAGATTTCGAGCAATGATATGGGTCACCGTAGAAAAGGACAAACCTGTTTTGAACAAACGGCACGTCTAAAATAACCGTGCCGCCATTGTCGGGGTGATTGTCAAAAAACAACGTCCCACTGTTTTGGTTTGTTTCTGACAGATAAACAATGCCCGTACACAGGTTTTGATCTACATGAACCCAGTCTTTGCTAGTGCCGTATCGGTAATGCGTACACAGCGAAGCATGACTAAACGAAGATGGAATAAACTCCCCAGCACAAGTCATAAACAGGCTAGATAGAACCGGGTCTGCCTTTAGATAATCTAAGCTGCGCTTCCCCGGCCAGTTGCCAGCATTAGGAAAGTCGGGATGCTCATCAGAAGTCCAATGCCCCCTCGCCTTTAGATGCTCTAGCATCTCCGGCAAATGTGGAAAAAACTCGTCAATGATAATATAGTGTGGCGATGATCTCACGCGGCTACGCTCTTAAAATATCGTATGGGTTTACGTCCGTGAACCATCCCGTTAGTATGTATTTTGTGCCTTTTATAGGCGGGTTTCCTCGATGGGTGTGTAAAAACCCTGCGGGAAAAACTGCGAACCTACCTGTAACGGGTGTAATTCTCATGTTTTGATACAGAAACTCTGTTTCACCGCCTTCAAAATCTCCGTTAAGGTATAGGGTCCATGCAAGTACCCTGTCCATGCTGAGGCCACGTTCGCACTCATAGTGCCACCCGTGAAATCCTCCCCCCGGAGAAGTTCTCTGCCCCTTTACATCCATACTCCAAAGGTCTCTCTGCGTTAGTATGGGGAATCTTGAAAGGTATTCTGGTAAAACTGCATTATGTAACCTGTCTAAGAACGCTTTGGTGTTTGCGCTGGAAATGAGTCCAACGGTCTTAAGACTGGCTAACTCTGCGAAATGTACGCCCTCATCTTGTCTATTTATCAGATTGTTCGATTCGTAGGCGTAACCGCCCTCTATCAAAGTATCTATATTTTTACAGAAATCTTGACACTCTTCTGCGGACAGTAGGTTGTCTATGACAAGTATTTCTCCGTATGCGGACAATTCTATCTCCATCGTGGACCTTCGAACCAAGCTACCAGTGACTTTCTCGTTCCTCGCGTTACCGGTGTAACCCGGTGAGTAAGGTATGACGGAAAAACTAAAATAGTCCCTTTACTTTTTCTTCCGTAGGGAGGTTGTTCGGCGCGTTGAAACTCAAATTCCCCGCCGTCATATTCGTCGGGCGACGACAACTGGACTGTCATAGATAGCTTCCTATCATACATGTTTGAGGAGTCCCACAGAACGTCTTCGTGCCAGTCGTAATGGCCATTTTCTTCGGCAAAGTATTTCGTGTACTGGACCTCGCAGAACGGTGTAACATCGAAGTTAAAGGAAGACCTGTTAGCCTGTTGAATGTATGTCCACAAAGTCGCCTTAATTACATCGTCGTATACCCAACTTATCGAAGACTTTCTCACTGAATTTTCTTTCTTCCCTAGTGCGCTTATGCCAGCTTCTTGAGAGGAAAGTTGTTCTAGTCTTTCAACTAAAGTGTCAACCTCGTGGGAAGGAATCACACTATCCCACATCTGCCACTCTGTCCGCATATTATGCTCCTAGATTGTGGGCCATGTCACGTTAGCCCAGACGTATTTCCAGTCACTTTCGTTCCAAGTCATGTAGGCATTTGGATAATTAGAGGGAAGATCACGCAAGGCTTGCCTGTAAGCTGTCTGTTCAGCAGTAGGAGTCCGATCAGGCAGAACCATCCAGTCAGATGCCGCAAGTAACTTATCACGCTCATACCTTAGAAGCATCATCGCCTCTTCACCAGTAACATCTGCTGGCGGCACATAAGCACCAATAGCGCCAAAATCACCAGCCACTGCACGGTTATATATTTCAACACCATGCGGCTCATCGTCGAGGGGATTCGCTGCAAAATCCACAAACTCATCTGAAAGATGGTCAAAGTTGACTTCGATTTCGATGAAGGTTTGTGCTGCGTTACCCCAAGCTGGGTTCCTTGCAGTTGTATATGTGTAGCTCATTTAACTTACCCTCGTCCACGATGTCGCCCTGTCCTCGTCACTTGCATTTGTAGAGCGTCCCATGCACCTCCAAGTGCCGGAAGGCTGAGTGCCGAACCCTTGAGCGCCCTTAGCATTTGTATTTTGTAACTGACCGCCGCCGATTGTATCGCCAGCATTATAATGGGTGTTGATATTGGGCTTGCAGAAATGAGTAACCCCAACTTGATTAGCCCCAGTATTTTGTGGCCCCGCTGGACCTTGTGGTCCTGTTGGGCCTGTTGGGCCTTGTGGTCCTGATGGCCCTGTCGGCCCTGTTGTGCCTTGTGGGCCAGTCGCTCCCTGCGGGCCAGTCGGACCTGCTGCGCCGTCTGCGCCATTAGGGCCAGTCGGGCCAGTTGGGCCGGTCGGTCCTTGAAGCGCAGCGTTAGTGATAGTACCTTTGCGGATTACACCAGCACTGCTGTCGTATACCAAAACTGAGTCTCCGCCTTGAAATGAAGTCTCGACAGTTGCACCGTTAATATCAAGTTGTTCAGCGACAATGTTTCCACTGTCGTCAACAACCGTAGTAGCTCCTACTTTGAATGCCATTAGATTGTCCCCTCAGAGATAACATCGCCGGTCACTGTAAGATTACCGGACGTGTCTAGTTTCATTTTAGCTGTACCAGCATAGCTGATAATAAGGTTGTTACTGACAACACTGAATTGCCAGTCACTTGCACCGTTATCCAGTGTGAAAGTGTCACTGAGAACGTCGCCGGTTACGTCAATGCCTGTTGAGGTGGTGGCGAGTTTGACTGCGTTGTTGTAGAACAGAGTGACAGCGCCATCTGCTACTGCTGTGAGCATTTCCTCACCAGTATATTTTTGCAGCTTAACTTGGTTTGCCCCTCGCATAAGCAGGAAACCCGTACCCGCATCATCAATGTAGCTGTTGCTGCCATCGTGATAAATCTGCAAATCCGACCCAGCACCGAAAATGGCCTTGCCATTGTCATCAAACGTAGCGTTGCCAGTCACGTCGATGCCGGTGGCGGTGGTGGCGAGACGAGCAATATTGTCGTGGAACAATGTTGCCGCGCCGTTGGCGGCAAAAGTGGCCATTGACTCTGCACCATCTCCTGCCGTGATGTTTACATTTGCACCGTTGGAGGTGTCCAAATAAAGAGACCCAGTCCCAACCTCGTTGATGTAAGAATTAAGCCCATCATGAAACACCTCAAGGTCCGGCCCGTTTCCGAAAGCGGCTTTTACACTATCACTGAATGACAAGTCGCCGCTGGTCTTGGTATCTGCCGCATCGCTACGAAGGAACGAGGTGCTGTCGATGTTGTCGAGGAGTGCTGCGTTGGATGCTGTACCTGTGAGAGGTCCAGTAAACCCGGCGGCGGTAATTGTCGTTGTCGAGTCAATCTTTGCGCCAGTTACAGCATCGTCAGCAAGACCCCCCGTGTCAATCTGCGGACCTTCGCCGGTAGTACCGTCGTGGCTGTGTCCTGTTGTCGCGTTGAACGCAGCTTGTACCGCATCAAATTCGCCGTCCAAGTCGGAAGCGTTGATGACGTTACCGTCTGCGATGTTATTCGCAGTGTCATTACGAGTATAGCCTGTACCCATTTTTTATCTCCTCCCGTATGTCGCGAATTCTAGAGTCGCAGCATCTACGGTAAATACAGCGTCTGTACTAGTTCCTGTTGTTTCATATAGTATCGACACTGTGAATCCTGATCCTATTGTGGGTACTTCAAAAATAGCTTTCTGTTTTGTACCCAAAAGTGAAGTGCCGTAAATACCCGAGCCGTAAGTAATAGAAGCCCCTGCATCAGAGCTTAGTATCGAATCCGGTTGTGGCGAGTCCGGCTGGTCAAAGTCAAACTTCAAAGAAAACTGCAGATCAAACGCGCCGTTCACATCCAAATAAGTAGTGCCCTTGTATATCGTCTTACGAAGCTCTGAGTCGCCCAGCGGAACAAATGGAGTAGCGAATGTAGCTACAATGTCAGTGCCGTCTTGAGTGTTCCCCTGTTCCATCTGATATACGTAGCCATCTTTAGCGGCAAAGTATATTCGTTCTGCGAACCCGTCGTATTCACTGTATGTAACGTATGCGTTGAAGCCCCGGAGGTCGTTCCAAGAAATACCCTCTTGAAGCTGTGTTCCCGCGATACCCTTTGCCGCATCGTTAGTATACGCGCCGTTAAATCCAAACAGCCGGTATTGACTCTTCTCACGAATGATGGTACTGGAGAATACCGTGCTACTCGAAACCAAGTCAGTGACTTCTGTCTGAATCGGCTTAGATATGACCCCAAGACTAAAATCACCCACACGATCCGTAGCCGAAAAGAGCCGCAAACCATCCGGCCCTAAGAACATGATGTCTCCGCCTATTTCCTGAATGGTATCTTCGGCGACACATCCCAAATCTCGCGACACAGGCTGCAACTGAAAGTCTCCGACACTACTACCAGCCAACCTGTTAATTGAAGTTTCACTAAAAATGATCAGTTGATCACGAAAAACAATCAGTCCGGTTATAGTATCTGCAATATTAATTATACCACCGCCGCTGGCACTTGTAAAGTCATCATCTTCGTATGGGGCCGAAAAAACAAGGTTTTTGCCGTTTCCAAGAAAGATGTGGTTCTTGAAGTTGACAATGTGACTTGATCCAGCAGTGTCAGATGGCAGGGATGTTAGCTGTTCGAAGGTGGTTCCGTCGAATCTGAACGGCTTACCACTGCCGTCCACGATAAGAATCTTTTCGGTGCCGTCAAAATCATACTTAAGAAATCTGATTCTTTCTGATCCGCCAAGAGTGATGCCTGTGCTGCCGAACGAGGCGTTGTCCGTGATCTGCGTCCATCCCGATCCTGCGGAGCGAAAAAGATCATCACCCCGTGCAGCATAGACATTCCCCCCGTATCTCACGATACCTCTAACATTACCACTATTAGACAGTGCGCTACTGTCAAACTTCTCGTATCCCTCAACACGACGATACCCGCCGAAAACAGACGGTTCAAAGTTACGCAGGATACGGGCAGAACCCGGAGCCTGAACACCCTGCTGATAGGGCGAAAGGTTAGTCACCAGTCCGCCCTTGAATTCAAAGGGGTATGTTTGCCACCTATCCGGCATCTAAACCGCCCGTGCGTATACGTTTTCGTTTACAAGAAGAGTCCGCATGTGCTTCACTCCTTCGTCGAACTTCCGGAGAGAAAGGCCCGCAGATTCAAGATTATCTCGGAACATATAGGCGTAGTACATAGCGCCGTCAACAATTACGTGCTTAAACCGAAACGGAACGGTGGGCACATCGTCATAGGTAGTCAAATCTGCGGGGTACATAAAGTATTCGTAGTCCACCGTGTACGCCTTATCCGGCATTGGGGCGAAGATAATATCTCCGTCCTGTGAGCGAATTACATACTCGGGAACCGTACCCTTTGATGTGTCTGTCTCGAACTCTTGGTCGATAAAACGATCAACATACTCATCGTACGACATCTGCTTAAGATGGACTGCCGACCCAACACTCAGACTAGTATCTCGACGAAGCCGTACCGTATCAAAGTCAACGTACTTTGAGTTTTCGGGAAGAGGGTAGCGAAGCTCTCCCGCTGTCAAGATAATGTCGTCTGTGTTGTGGTTGAACGGCCAATTAAAGTGCTTTTGATTTATGTCGCGCACAGACGAGTTGATACTGTCCTTGATCTGTGCGTAAAATCCCGAAGCAGCAGAGAAGTTACTGGACGTAAGCTCAGTCTCATTCAGACGGCGGCAAACTTCGTTGGTAAGAGAAAGGTAGTTGTATGCCATCAGTTTTTCTCCACGACTCTAATGCGAACTTCTTGTTCGATGATTGTGGCGTCACTGGCAGTCATCCGGCACACGATCTTGTACGTCGTAAACGCAGTGCCGCTACCCAAGTAAATTGTAGCAACGGTGCTTGTGTTTGTGCTGCTTACGTACTGCAAGCCGTTGACAATTTGTCCGGGAGACCACGTTTGCAGAACTCCATCCGCATCGAAAATCTTCCAAACTATGCTGGATATAGTGTCCCCTTCAAGCTGCTCGGTCCAGTTGATAGAGTAATCTAGCTGATCATCGGGGTCTTTATCTGGCCACTTCAAAGACATCTTACGCTGCCCTTCTATTTGGGGTAATTTCTTTTGGCTGCAGAATCACGGTTCTAATCCTACTGAATGTGGTCGCGTCAAACACTGTTATCGCATCAGATGGTGCAGGTAAGTTAACCGCTGTTGTTCCAACAACTCCCGACAAACCTGCCGCTGTGTTGAGAGTCAAGGAACCAACAAAAGTAGTTGCACTTACACTTAGTAAGGCTTCTGTTGGCTTTTCTTCTACTGTGTTTACAGAGCCTGTAGCTGATACGCCTGTGAGTGTTGTATTGGCTGTACCTGTTAAAGTAAGATTAATTACATTAGATGCTTCATTCGTAATTGTAGTAGAACCATTTGTTCCGTCAAAATGAAGCAGTGCTTCTGTACTAGCATCTAAAGAGTATGCCTCTGTTTCAGGTGTGAAACTTGCGGCAGAAAGACCTGTTGGTGTAGACGCCCTAAACTCATCTATGTATCCTGTAAATTCTTCGGAACCATTTTCTTTGGCCCCGATTACATAGGTATGAGGACTGTATTCTGCACCTGCTTGCTGACCTCTTTGGAACCCATCTACAAAGATTTCTGTAAAGGCGTACCTTCTTTGTAGTCGAATATGATGCCAAGTATTGTTACTTAATTGTCCGGTAACTGACCTAGCTATAGAACCATCTTTTATTACTTGTAAATTGCCGCTACTAATACGCAGGGCGAATCCGGAGTTAGACTTTTGAGAGTCCCAAAGATGGGCAGTTTGAGTTGTCAGCGTTGAAGAATAAACCCAAAAATCTACAGCCCATTCTGAACTTGTTAACAGACTCGAAGTGTAACTTGTTGTTACAAAATCACCTGTTCCATCTAGTAGTAAACTAGCAGTGCCAAACTTCTTTTCTGCTGTAGAAAGCTGTGCATCACCACTGGCTGTAAAAGGTTTGAGAGGATTAAGTTCCCCTTCTACTCCCGTAATACTTTCAGAAATATTAAGCGATACTGTTCCAATAGTACCGGAAGCAGACACACTACTCAGGGGTTCATCAACATTTTCGGAAAGTGTTCCGATTGAACCTGCAGCCACAACTCCGACTACGCTAATACGGTTAATAGAAACAACCCGACCAAACGGATGGGCTGAACCTGTAGCGGCTACACCTGTTATAGGTTCGTTTATATTTACAGAAGGAGTTCCCGCAAATCCTGTTGATGAAACACTATTAAGTGCCTCAGTTAGATTTACAAAAACAGACCCGGCTGAACCTGTAGCAGATACTCCATCAGGGAAAGCAGTATCAAGAATTACCTCAACACTACCGATAGATCCTATTGCAGATACGGAGCCTAGTCTCTCGCTGATATCTACTTCAAAGCCACCAGCAGCAACAGATTCGACTGTTCCTGTTGCAGAAACACCCGTAACTGCTACTTCAGGTTGGACGATTCCGTAACTTGCGGAACCATACGCACCAGTGCCGTAGAGAGCATCTGTGGTGTCGTAGAACGCCATGTTCTACTCCTTACGCGATACGGATTACAGCGTTGGATGCGTCAGCAGCAGGAAATTCAATAGTCAAGTCACCGGCAGTAGCAGAAACAGTGCCACCGAAATCGATAACAGCAATGGCTGAATTACTATTGGCCGTGTTGTAGATGATACAGCCGTCAGCAGAAACAGTGACGTTCGAAAACACTTCGTCAGTAAAGTCAACGATAGCCGTAGTGCCGTCTGTAGTGATCGACGCACCGTCGAGTACCTGTCCACCAGCAGTGTAGTTGGTGCCGGACGCTTCATCAGAGTTACCAGTTACGTCCGAGTAGTTGGTTGTAGCCGCACCGTAAGTCCCGGATGGGGATTCTTTGATGAGGGCGATTTTAAGAGAGTCTGTGTCAAGATCGTGTAAACCACCCAAAAGTTCAGACTTGAAGCTGGTACACATTGCAGTTGTGATTGCCATGAGGTTTTCTCCTTTTAGGCGAGGTTAAAGTGCAGTTTCGTAATACTCTTCGACAGAGATTGTAATATTCACGGCGCTGTTTGCACTTGCCAGTCCGCGAATCTTGTCGTTCTTCACCAAGAACAGGGGATAGTCAGTAATCTGTAGCAAAGAGTTGGCAGGAAGTTCGACAGTTTCTGCCAGCGTGTAATACGTAGTTGTGGCAGCGTCATACCAGTCGAGGCTAAATGTGACTGCGCTACCGGACTCGTTGTTAACATAGATGCTGTTGATGTCTGCGTTAAACCGTGCAGGAACAGTGTATATGTCTGCATTCGCCGTCGTAAGCTGCGCTGCAAGCGTCCGTTTTTTACGTACTTCCATCGCTAGTTCTCTATGTAAATGATGTCCATTGAAGCAGCTACACGTAAGTCTGCATTCGAACTAGTGGCTACAGCGCGGAACTCAATGTCTGTCTTTTCCGAAATAGGTTCAGGCGTAATAAAGTTCTGATGAAACGCTGCCGCAAACAAATCAAACTTATTTTTAACACGGAACACACCGTTAAGTTCCCGTGTAAGATAGCGCAACGTAGCGACCTTGTTATTCTGTTCTGTAAACGCAGTAGCGTCTAGTGCCATTAGATATGCCGTATATCCAGCGGGTACAGTCCACACTGTCATCAAGGTTTGATTTTCACCATTGGTAATCTGTGCGTAAGTAGTGCCACCATTGGCTACAGTCACGTCATCAGTGGGAGCAGTAGACCCCGCTATGAAACAGCGATTAACCCGTAGGAATGTTTGGGTTGTTGTAGCCGTACCACTACCAGCCAGTGTGACAGTCTCGTTGACTTCGTTGTAATCCCCGTCAAGACCGCCCACATTTACCTGCACATCGTTATCCGTAGCACCTGCGCCGCTAGTCACTGTCATGGCCACAGCACTGGAAGGATAAGTGTAAAGACCCCCACCATCCCAAATGGTTTCTTCTACGTCTTGAATTACAGGATTGTGACCAAACTTGAATAGGCGCTTGTGGCCGTCAATAAGACCGCGAGAAACCTGCAAGAAGTATGGAAAGGAGCCAACACCGTCTGCAAAGGTCATGACATTGGGGTATGACGTGATTGACATTAAACTTTCCTGTACGCCCGCGTCTTCTTCGCTATCTTCTTGGGCTGCTTGGCAACCTGCTTCCCGGCCTTCGTGGCTTTACGCTTTGCGCGAGTCGTAGCAGCGTATTCTTTCGCGGAGAGGGCTTTAATGGCCTTTTCCGGTAGATATCGCTCCCCGGTTGCTTTTGGACCTTGTGTGGACGGCTTGCCACTCTTGGTGCGCCACTTCTGTTTAGTCCACGCTGTTAAA
>Ga0070751_1000640_pt1 | contig 21499 bp, 27 predicted proteins | sample VirMetDEL_Aug_28_FD_78514 | JGI IMG/M metagenome (GOLD analysis project Ga0070751, IMG submission 78514) | Aqueous microbial communities from the Delaware River and Bay under freshwater to marine salinity gradient to study organic matter... | ecosystem: Environmental > Aquatic > Marine > Coastal...
AAAATCGTTTTAATGTGGTATCAAGGGAGCTTATAACTCGCCTTAAGGGATCGTCGATCGAGGAGATCCAGTCGGCCGCCTCCTTAAGACTCCTCTTAGGTGTAGTAAATAAAAAGAAGGGCAGGAAAGTTATAGACTTTACCTGTCCTTCGTGTATCTGGGAGGCGCTGACAATTTTTCGTAAATTGTCAGTAGATGACTTTTTAACTCTAATCACAAAAGAAATGCCTAGTAACCGGTTATTTATATTAAAAGGAGAGGGCGCAAAAGCCCGGACATTTACTTATCAGCGAGTTAAATACTCTAACGATAACCTTACCGACGAGATCGCCTTAAGATGGCTTTCGAGGAGCGCTAAGGGAGTCTCTAACTTTATCTTTATGCCGGAGGCTTACAGGAAAGCTAAAGAGGCGATCTCGACAGATAATAGAGCTCCGCTCGAGGCATGGAAAGCAGAGGAGGAGGTTAAGTCCTCGACCCCTACCCTACCAGATCCGGAGCCAGAAAATGAAGAGACGCCGGAGGAGTTAGCGGAGGAGGTCTCTAAGATAAAATCAAAAGCCAAAAAGCAGACAATAAAAAAAGTTAATAGCTAGCCGATCTTATGTCTAACATTCAATCCCATATAATAAGCCCTCCTAAAAGGAGGATCCGCGTAATAGATACGGGAGGGACGATCGGGACCGCTTTTAATATCCAATTTTACGACCGGGATAATCTCTATCCGGATCGAATGGAATTACATTTGAACGGCTCCGGGACCGCTCAAAGTTGCGTTAACATCAAAGCTAAATTTATTCGCGGCGCCGGATTCGAGGACGAGCGATTAGATCGAGTCGTCCTTAATGCCCAGGGCGAGCGCTTCGTTACGATAAAGCGCCAGATAAGCCGGAGCCTCGCCGCTAATCGCGGCTTCTGCTTACATTTTTGCTATAATCTGGCTTACGAGATAGCGGAGATCCGCTTTATCTCTTTTAAGCAAGTAAGGTTATCTCCTCCGGACTCCTCCGGCCTCTCTGCTAAGGCTTATGTTTGGGAGGACTGGGATCTATCCCACCACAAAATTAACCGGCCTATCCGTCCGCAAGAGGTAGACGTTTTTAATCCTACTCCGGAGGTCGTAGCCGCTCAAATAGAGCTAGCCGGAGGGATTGAAAAATATAGAGGTCAAATCCTATACTATACCGAAGAGGGAGAAAATCGCTACGTATTAAGCTCGATAGATCCGGTTATAGATCACGTTAGAGCGGAGGCGGCCGTAGGTCGTTATAATGCCAATAGCGCAGAGAATAACTTTACGCCGTCCCATTTCTTAGGGCTTCCGCACCAGGAAACAAAGGAGGGAGAGCGCCGCTTACTTAATCAATTTAGGGACTTTCAGGGGACCGATAATCCTAATAGCCTCTTTGTCGTTTTTGGCGTAGACGAGGACAATAAGCCAGTAATAGAGCCCTTCGAGCATCAAAATTTCGACGGGAGATTAAAGCTTACCGGCGACACAGCTAAACATCAAATAATGGAGTATTTCGGTCAAACGCCGGCCTTAAGAGGGACGCCAGTACCGGGAAAGCTAGGCAATAGCGCAGAGATCGAAAATAGTTTTGAACTCTATAATGAATTTACCAGGGAAGAGAGGCAAGATCTAACAGAGATCCTCGCTCGTATAGATCTCTATACGTCGCCTAACATTAAGTTATCCTTATCCGGTAACTATAATATTATCCCGTTATCCTTCGGCGGATCTGTCAAAGATGCCGGCGGATTTATAAAAACAGAGGAGGAGTAAAAAATGGCATTTGTAGACCTAAGCGACATAAGATCTTACATAGATATCCCGGCTAACGCTAACGAGACCGATCTAACGCATAGAGTAAGAGAGGCGGAATTATTAGACGTTAAGCCGCAAATAGGCGACGACCTATTTATAGATATTTCTGATAATCCAGGCGATACAGAAAACGCCGCTCTAATCGAGCTCCTTAAGCCGGCCGTAGTCTATTATGCTTTTTCGAGACATTTAGAGGGAGGTAATCTCTATGCTACGGCTTACGGGATCAAGAAAAAAGAAACGCCTAACTCTACGACGGCGACGACGAGAGAGATAAAGGAGCGGAGCGGATCTAATAGGGATATCGCCTATAGCTATATCGTAGCAGCGATAAAATATATAGAATCTAACAGGGCTAATTACCCTCTTTACGCCGGCGGCGAGACTTTTAAAAAACCGGGCTTAAAAATTGCACAGGTTAAACGAACCTAGTATTTTTTAGCCTATGGTATTACTACAAATTGCGGAGAAAGCTTTAGAAACGTCTCCCTATAACTCTCTAGCCTATGGCGTCCTTGTTTCTATCCTTATCGTCGCTTGCGGCGCTCTCTGGCTAAGGCTACAGGCGGCGGATAAGTTAGGTCGCGAAAACTTTGAAAAGCTAGCTGAACTGATGGCTAAATTCTTTGTTACCTTAGAGGATAGTCGCTTTATGACTGACGCTATAAAAGAGGGTAACTCCGACCTTAAGCACGTAGTAGAGAAATTAGAAAGGCTTATAAATGACTTTTATAAGAGATTTGATAAATTGGAAAAATAATCCTTATGCAGAGGTTTCTAGCAAGAAAATGAGCGCAGTAATAAAGGATCTAAGCAAAGGAACGACCGATAAGCTCGAGGCTTTCGTTTTTGCGGAGGTCTTATATAGGCTATTTATGGAACAGAGCGACTCCCTTAACTTTATCTTTTCGCCGGCCGGAGAGATCATCTTAATTAATCCGGCCGTTACGAGGGCGCTAGGTTACGAGATCCGGGATCTCCGGCGCCGGCTCTTTATGTCCTTCATTCATCCAGACGACCTCGAGGAGACCTTAGAGGTCTTTAACAACTTTCGCCAGGGAATAAACTACGAACCAGGTTTTACCAATAGATACCGGAAAAAGGACGGCTTATATATACCGTTAGAATGGCAAGCCAGTAAGCCTAATCCGGGCTCCTTCTTTTTTGGGACTGCAAAAATAAGATAATATGTCTGTTAATTATCAAGGAATTACCGACTTACAAGTATATCGAGGAGACGACCTTATTAAAAACGTCGTCGTTAATAACTCCTCCGATCCTTCCTACGACTACTCCGGGACTACTATCCTCTTTCAGATAAAAGACGATAGCGAGTCGGCTACCTCGCTAATCGAGGCTACGCCTACTCCGGTAACGACGACGCTAGGGACTATCGAAGTCCCTATAAATATCGCCGGCGTCGAGACCGCTAACCTCTCTCCGGGAGAATATGTCTACGACGTACAATTTACGCTGCCCACTGGGATAGTTCGGACCTATGTAGCCGGTCGAGTTTTTGTTACTGCAGACGTAAGCCGATAAAATAGCTTGAACGATGGCGGATATAATTTTAGATCTATACGACGAGGATGTTACCGTTACGATCCAGGATCCGGAGGAGATATCCTTAGAGATCCAGGATCCGGAGACGATCTCTATAAACGTTACAGATAACGGATCTAAGGGAGATCCCGGAGATCCCGGCTTAAATTGGTTAGGCGACTGGGATAGCCTTGTTAATTACGTAGCTAAAGACGGCGTCTACTATCAAGGATCCTCTTTTGTCTGCAAGCTAGGTAATAATAATCAAGCGCCTTTCGAGGGCTCCTCCTACTGGGATATCGCCGCTAAAAAAGGGCAAGGATCTACGCCGAAAGGCGCCTATAATGCCGGGACCGGTTATGTCGTCGATGACATTGTAGAGTACGACGGGAGCTCCTATAACTGTATCTCTCCGACTACTGGAAACGCGCCGCCTAATCCTACTTACTGGGAGTTATTCGTTAGTAAGGGAGATCCGGGACCGGCCGGAACCGGCGTAACATGGCGCGGAGACTGGGCCTCCGGAGATAACTACGCCGTTAACGACGCCGTCTTTAATAATGGCTCCGCTTTCGTATGTAATACGGCACACACTAACGAGGAGCCGCCGGATCCTAGCTACTGGGATCCCTTCGCAAGCGGCCTCCGCTTTCGTGGTGATTGGTCCGGAGTTATAGACTATAACTTAGGAGATCTAGCGAGATCCTCCGGGACGGTTTATATATGCGTCTTAGGCCACACTAACCAGGCGCCTCCTAATCTTACCTACTGGGAAGTATTTAGCGAGCAAGGATTACAAGGACCGGCCGGAAATGATGGAGACGACGGTTATAGCGTTTTAGAGGGCGCCGGCGCTCCGGCTAATGGCTTAGGAATAGACGGCGATCATTATATAGATACTACTAACCGGATCCTCTACGTCGGGAAAGCCTCCGGCGATTGGGCTAACGCTACGCAAATACAACTAAGCCCAAGTCCTAACGGGACGAGAGTAACAGTCGGGACCAACTCTCAAAACCCTAACAGCGCTACGCCGGTCGCTATTACTTTTAAGGGATCCTACGCCTATAAGGACGCCGGCGTTAATCATTCAACGTCTATTAATTCGGAGAGATTCTCTCCGGAGACTGGGAAAGGCGGTCGTTATACCTTTATTGCTTTTATTAACTATAACTCTCCGAGCGCTCCGAGGATCAATTTACATTTATACATTAGAAAAAACGGGACTACAGATCTAGACGGCGACGGCGATAGCTTCGCCGGTTACTCTCGAAACTCCGGAGGATCTGAAACGTCTACCTGCTTCCTAATATGGTCCGGAGACCTCCTCGATACAGACTATATAGAGCTTATGTCAGAGCAGGGAGATACAGCCGGGAGCGTTTCTATTATATCTACCTCTTTTGCAGAATTTAACCAAAAGACTTTATTAGAAAATCAAGCCGGCGGCGGCGGCTTCGGTTGGGGCGCTTGGCAGGACTTAACGATGAATACTGCTAATACGTGGAATGATTCGCATAATAACGCTCAATACAGAATAAGCGACGACGGCGAAAACGTAGAGCTAAGAGGCGCCGTCCAAAGGACCGGGAGTATTGCTAGCCAATGTGCTACACTACCGGCCGGCTATCGTCCTCCGACTGGCTTTAATCATCCGGCTTTTATAACTGCGAATAAATCTACACTAGGAACGGTCTATACTTGGATCCTCCCGACTGGCGAGATCTGGCAGACCGGTTATAGTGTAAATAATATATTAGAGTTAGGAGGCATTGTTTTTCAGACCTCCCGGACCTAATTTGATACATATTAGCTTAATCGCTATATTTGTCTATTGTCTTATCCGGCCCTTTCGCCAATACCTCCGGCTAATTCATTTTGCTTAAAAAGCCTCTCCGGAGGTTTTTTTTATGCCTCAATTTGCAAAGTAATTACCTAGTAATTACTTTTAAGGATTAATCTTAATTTTTAAGCAAAATGAATATTAACCAAAAACCGACAAAGGATCCGATAGGCTATCTCCTCCGGCCTATCGAGATCGAGGAGACCGAAGGAGTCTATAAGACTCATAAAGTAACGCTCGATACTGCTATAATAGAGAGAGCGGACGAGTTATTTTTTATTAACGGACTCTCGAGGATCTCCCAGGCGATAGCAGCCAGGGACGAGGAGACGGCTAAGGCGGAGAGAGAATTACTCGAAAAGCTTATTATAGATAAGGGAGTATTTGTAGGGAGAGGCGCCGGCGAGGGATCCGCTAAGGCTGCAGTTTGGAGACGCTTTAAGGAGTCTAACTCCGGGATCCCGTTAAAATGTAATCACTTTTACCCAATTCATAAGAAAAGCAATGAAACAAGAAACGAAATCGAAATCGAAATCGAAATTAGCTAAGGGCGCAGCCGCTAAGGGCGCAGATAACGCCGGCGAGGTCCGGAGGTTTACTAATATCGTTTGGACTGGCGAGGACGCCGAAAATCCGCAACTCGTTAAGGCGCTCTTAAGGCGATCCGGCTACAAGGATCTTAACAACCAAAAAGAGGCGGTTAAAATCGCCGTCGGTATAGTCGTAGATCTGCTTAGCGAGGATCCCGACTTTTTAACTAACCGCAAAAAACCAAAAACTAAGGCGGATCCGGACTCCCAGGATAACGGAGACGCTCTCTATTAATCTTAACCATTAAGCAAAATGAAAGACAAAACAGCAAAGCAGCTAAAAGAGCTCGCTATTAAGGCGGTCTTTACGCTCGAGGAGACCTCTAAGGCGATCGACGGCCTTAGACAGTTAAAGCACCAGGCGACAGCGCTACGGGACAAAATAAGACCGAAGCTCGCCGGCGTCCTTCGGTCCTCTAATTGGCCGGAGGACGATAGCTTTTTTATTACCTACGCCGGCCGGCTCTATGGCTTCTATTACTACCTTAAGATTAAGGATAGCGAGGAGCTTAAGAAGTTCCCAGGAACGAGAGAGCTAATCCCAGTATTAGGAGAGGTTAACTTATCTACTTACGCGGCCGATCCTAAAGACTTTCGAGAGGTCGAGGATCTCGATAACGAGGAGCTTAGAGAGACCCTCCTAAACTATATAAGGAACCTCGAAACGATCGAGGAGCTATCGAAAGACTTAGCGGCGAGGGATATAGATATAGACGCTATTAAGGGACGCTTAGCGGAGATAATTAGAGTCCTCCTCCCTCTTACCGTGCCAGATCTTAGCGCTTTTCTTAAAGCAGTAAAAGCCCAGGATATAGAGACAGAGGACGAGGCTAGCTTAATTATCGCCGGCGAGGTCTCTAATACGATCCTACATTATAGCCTTATAGGATCCGGATCTAATTTTGAGAATTATAGTATTAATTTTTACGGCGTCTCTGCGATGCCCTCACCAAACAAAAAAGCAAAATGAACGAGACTAAAAGCATATTTCAAAGGATATCAGATATTAACTCCGAGGTCGTCTATATACCGGCGACCGGCTTTAATGAGAACACTAATAAATATTACCGGAAAAAGGAGGATTTTTTTAACGTCCTACAAAAGCCGATGGCTAGAGAGGGACTCGTATTAGTTAAGGAGGTAACAGCTTTCGAGGAGGCGCCGGCGCAAGTAGGGAGCAAGTCTGCTAACAGAGCTACGCTAGCCGCTCGATTTTACCTTAAGAGCGAAGCAGGCGAGATCTATACGGACGTTATTGTTACTAAGCTAGACTTTTACGATAGCGGCTTTTTAGCTTGTATGTCCTTAGCGACCTCGAGAGCCTTAGAGGACTTTTTTCCTCTTCCTACGGATCGTCCGCCGGCTATTACGAAGGAAGTAACGGAGGATCTCGTTAAGCAGATCTACGAGGCGGAGAGAGGCGACCTAATGAAGATAGCGAAAGCTAACCTTAGCCTCGTTAATAATATCTACTTTCAAAAGCTAATGAAGGCGAGAGAGACGATCTTAAAGTTATCAGCTGCAGACCAGGCAACTATTAAAAAGGGATCGGAGATCTCCTCTCCTACTGCAGCTAAAGAGGTCGAGACGCCGGCGGATCTGGCGTAAATCCAGGCGGAGCGGACGTCCGCTATTAGGTCCGCTCCGCTTTCAATTTGCCCCTTATCTATAATTTTCTATAACTTTACCATTAAGCAAAATGAAAAAGACTAACCACAAAACCGGAACTAACACAACTTGCACCAGAATTATAAACGATGCCGGGACCGTAGCTCTCCGGATCTATAAGACCGGAGTTAGTATAACTAACGCAACCGTAGGGAGCTCAAGAATTAACCGGAGCGAAGCTAACGCGATCGAGAGTCCTACAGAGACGGCGCCTACGAGGGAGGAGATCTCCTCCCTTTTCCGGGCTCTGGCATTTAATTTGATTGATAACAAGGACGGTTATCATATTAACAGAGGGACGCCAGTAAGAGCGGAGGAGTACGATAAGGAGAAAGAGGAGGCTAAGGCTATCTACAGCTTTTTAGACGACGAGGCGGCCTTACAGATTAACGAAAAGAGCGGAGAGCCGCTTATTATGACAGCGCCGGGAGGTCGCGTCTTTTACGACTTCTTTTCCTCCGGGGAATGGTTTATCGTAGGGCAAAATGTAGGGCAAAAGCGATATGTAGAGGAGGCTAAGGCGCATAAGTATTTTTCTAAGATTATGTTATATCCGGCTATAAAATATAAGTTCGTATCTCTGGCAGAATACGAGCGTATCTCTATGTTCTACATAGAGAAAGCCTTAAATAATTTCTTTGCCTAAGTTTTCACTTGTTAAGGGAGCCTTCGCCGGGAGGACCCCTTTTTTAATTTTGTATCTTATGTCGAGACCTATTAAAAGAGACGCCGACTACGTCGCACACTCCGCACACTTACGAAACGCTAAGGAGATTAAAGCCCTCCGCTCGAGATATGGTCCGGAGGGCTACGGCCTTTATTGGATGCTACTAGAAACGCTAACCGGGATAGAGGGACACCGGCTCGAATGGTGCGACCTACAGAGAGAGTTAGTCGCCGGAGATTTGGGAGCTACGCCGGAGGTCGTCGCTAATCTGGTTACTTACTGTATCGTTCTTAAGCTATTCTATCTCGAGGAGGAGGTTAACTCCGACGGCCTAACGCATTACCTAAGATCTCGTTATATCGAGGAGAAATTAGGTCCGCTATACGCTAAGAGAAAAGCAGACAGAGAGCGCCGGGATGCTAAGGCGGCCGTTGGATCTGCTAAGCAGATCTCCTCCCAGGATCCGCCGCCGGTTATCGCTGCGATAACTACAGATATCGCAGCGATAACCCCAGATAACGCCGCGATAACTACACAAAGTAAAGCAAAGCAAAGCAAAGCAAAGGAAGAGGATATAAATATTAAGAGCGAAGAGGAGATCTTAAGCGAAGAAAGGAATATATTAGCGGAGGTTACAGAGGAGATCCGGACGCTACTTATTAAGCATAACTCTATCCAGGTCGCAGAATGGGAGGCGGCCGCTCGACGTTATAACATTGATGTTGTAACACTACAAAAGCAATTTTGTAATACTGTAATAATTAAAGGATCTAGCCGGGAGAGACTCTCTCTAATAGCCGGCTTCGATCGCTACCTAACCGCAACTATAAGCAATAAGCAAAATGAAGAAAGCAGAAGAGACAAAAACCCTACAAGATCTCCTAAGAGATCAACTCGCAAAAATGGACAAAGAGGAGGCGCAGCCGTCGCCGCCGATACCTCGCAACCAAAAACCGGAGGCTATAAGCTCTAAGGCTACGCCTCCTCCTATCGTATTAGAGACGCCGGCCGAAAAGATCGCAGCCGTAAGAGAGATCCTCGCTAAGCATTTCCCAGGCTTCGAGATCGACGAGCATAACGGACCGGTTATAGACGCTATCTCTCTCTATATGTTTAATGATCCGGCTTTCGAGAAAATATCTCCGGAGATATGCGCTAACCCTTCGCTAAGAAAAGGGATCCTTATAGGAGGACCGGTCGGAACTGGTAAAAGCCTCCTCCTTAAGATCTTCGCCGATATCTCTAATAAGTTTAATCCTTTTCATGTTAAGCGCTATAGTTTCCAGTCTACGAGATCCGTAGTTGGAGAGTATAGAGATAAGCTCCGCTTAAAAGAGCCGGTTACATTGATCCGGGAGTTAGGCTTAAAGGACTTTCGCAAGCTTAACGACGGGACTAAGGAGCCTCGCTCTCGCTGCTTTGATGGGATCGGCGAAGAGCTAATGAACGGACCTATAAGAGACTACGGTAATACGCTTAACGTATTTATGGAGATCCTCGCCGATCGTTATGATATGTTTATAGATCACGGTATGTTAACGCATGGCTCTACTAACTGCGATGCCGGCGAGCTCGAGGAGTTCTACTCTCTCCGGATGCTAAGCCGCTTTCGACAGATGTTTAATAGCTTCGAGCTTAAGGGTAGAGATCGCCGGCCGGATGGCAAAATTATAAGGCTTATGTAAGTTTGATTAATAGACCCTTTCTTTACGTTCTTTTCACCTTCATAACAGGACGCCGGATCTAAAAGGTCTGGCGTTTTTTGTTTTGTAATTGCATTATAATTACCTACTAATTATATTAGCCGATAGACAAATAATTTATACTAGGTATGGCAAAAAAAATAACCCCTAACAAAAACCCCTTAAAAGCCGCTATCCGGGAGGATAGGACTAAAGTAACAGTTACAAAAGCCTACGAGCTTTTTAGGGATCGTCCCTACGTCGAGCGCTATAAGCCGTCTTATAATGTGGCTAGATCGGCGCTCGTCTTTTTTCACTTCCTTAGTATTACTTTCGCTTTCCTTTTTGTGTTTAGCTTCGTGCTTAATATGGTCTCCGGTCTCTCGATCGAGGAGATCTCCTACAAAAATAAGGATCTTATTTTTGTCGGGATCGCTGCAGTAATAACCGGCCTCCTCCTCGTTTTTCTTGAACTGGGAAAGGACGCCGTAGGTAAGGTCTTTATAGATATCTACTTAAAAGAGTCTCGCTTTCTATATGTCGCCGGCCTTTTTCTGGTAGTTATTATTAGCTTTTCCGTAGCTAGCTCGACTAACGGCGGCCTCGTCGTAGCTGAATACCAAAACAGAGTTAAGCCGGAGGAGATCTCCGACCTTAGCTCTATCTCTGCTAATTGGTCCGATAAGATCTCCCAGGAACGAGCGGAGATCGCCTCTCTCAGGAAGGATCCTAAAAACCTAGTCCGGGAGGGATCTAATATGGTCTTAGGATGGAATATTAGAGAGACGATCCAGGCTAAGGAGGCGAGAGTAGACAAGTATTTATCTTTAATGGATAAGGAGCAAGGGAGAGCGCACACTAAAAACCAGGAAGTTAAGCTAATGTCCTCGATAGATGTAGAGCAGTATAGGACCGTAGCTCTAATCGTCTCCGTAGCCGTCGAGATCGGTATTATCTTTTTACTAATATTTATCCGCCGCTTTTTCTATATGACTTTTAAGGAGATCGGATTAAGAGAGGATAAGGAGGAGGCGAAAAAAGCTAACTCCTCTCCTACCCTATCCGATAACCGGAGAGTTAGCCAGGTTAAAGAGCCGGCTAAAAACGGTAAAATTATACCGGGCGCCTCGACAAAAAAAATGACTATCCAGGATCCAGGATCCGAGCCAGGATCTTTAGCCAAGATAAGAGGTCTAGTTAATTTTAACGACCCTATCCAGTCTAAAGAATATAGCAAGCTCCTAAATTATGCCGATGTAGTAGCCAGTAACGACGCCGGCTTATCTATTGCGGCGATCGCTAAAGAGCATGGTATATCAGAGGGAACTGTTAAAAATATTAGGAAAATACTAAAAAAATACGCCGAAAATACTAAAGCCGTTATATCATGAAAAAAACAGTTAACAAGCTAATCTTACTCCTTACGAGATCCGCCGGCTTTTATCAAGTCCTATTAGTTGCTATCTTTATCCTAATAGGTTTACTGATGGCGGCCGGCGTTATCGAGGTTAAGTATATTAATCCCTATAACGATGCCAGATAAAAGCCTCCCTAAGAAATTCTCCGGGATCCTCCTAGCTTTCGAGATCCCAGTAGATATAGACTACGCCGATATCCTCCGGAGATCTTCGACGCTATACGAGGGAGTAGGGGAGGCGGTCTTAATCCCGGAGGACGGCCGGCCTTATGTGGTCCTAAATTGTAACAGGATGACAGATCGCCGGAAATGCGAGACGATGTTAGAGGAGGTTAAGGCGGCCGTAGATAAAATCTACGATAAGTATAACAGAAAAGGAAAAGAGAATAAGGAGGAGGCTACAGCGGTCGCCGGATGCAGAGTAGGAGAGTAGGTCTCCTCCTATCTTTCCCAGGATCCTAACTTATAATCATTAATCATATAACTATATGTACTTTATTAAATCCAAAATTTTACTACTTGCGCTCCTCGTTTTTGCGGTTGGAGCCTTCGCCGTAGATTTCGACTTTATCGGATCCGGCGCCTCGAATGGGACTAAGACCGGAGGGACGATCGAGGACACTGTTACGGGAGCCAATATTACCGGCGCCGGATTTTCCTTTGTAAGTAAGCAGCTTTCCGGGAGTCGGGAGATCTCCGTTAAGATCATAGATCCCGGCGGTCCTAATACCTTAGCGCAGTCCGGACTTATGATCCGAGAGGGACTCGATCCGCTCGCTCCTTATGTTTGCGCTTACGTTAACGGGAGTAATAAGCTACTCCGTATCTCTGCAAGATATTACCAGGGATCCGGGACGGCTATAGTATTTCAAAAAGTAATTCGTAAGGCTTCAAAATTTTGGCTTAAGATCGAGAAAGTCGGGCAACGCTGCGAGATATATATTAAATACAAAAATAATTGGCCTTATGAGTACCTAGACGCCGTCTACTATATGCCGGCCGGTCCTTATAGAGCCGGGATCGCCTCCGCCTCCGGAGTAGGCGTCTCTAACGAGACCTTTATCTATAAGCAGTTTAAGACGCCGGCGATCGCTGCGAGGATCTCTCCGGCCTCCTCTGTTACTGCAGAGATTAAGGTTTATCCTAACCCTACTCCTGATCGAATTAACTTAGATCTCCCGATAGCGCCTCTCCGAGTCCGGATATTTAATCCGGAGGGAAAGGTTATATTAGACGACCAGGAACCAGGGAGGACAAATAGTTACGACCTTAGCTCTCTCCCGGCCGGCGCCTACTTTATCCGCGCCGATGGCTTAGATAATAAACTTTATATGAGAATTGTAAAAATCGAATAGGGCTTTAGTATTTGATTCACTTTCTCCGCCGGCGTCCGGATCTCCCGGCGTCGGTATTTTTTTTATCTCTAACCATTAAGCAAAATTAAAACAGGAAAAAAAGCAGACCTCCCAGTTATAGACCTCCCGGCTCTGGATATAGTTACGCCGATCTTTTGTCCTCGATATGGCTGCAGAAAAGTTATAGGACCAGATAGACAGAGGACCGGCGCTCTCTGCAGCTGTAAGAGGAGGCGAGTAAGACTCTCTCCAATAGTAACTTCGTAGATCTAAGTAATTACTAACTAATTGGTTTTTAAAGCGTTCTAAAGTATATTTAGGGCGTATTTTTTTTACCAAAATGAGACAGATAGGACAAAAAAACGAGGAGCCGGCTTTTGATGCTAAGCAGATCGCTAAAGACTGGCTTAAGATCGACGAGGAGGAAACCTCGCCAGATCATAACAAGTTAATCGAGTCTCTCGCTTTTCTGTTAGAGGGCGTTTTTGCCGAAGGGCTTCATATAGGAACCTGTGTAAAAACTATGCAAGTATGTCAAAATTAGCGCCGCTCCTTATTTTCTTTTTTACCTTTTCGCTTTTCCTGTTACTGCAGACGGTAATACACGCTCGCAGATGGCGAGAGGCAACTAACGAGCCGATCCCGTTAAGCTTCAAAAATATGTGGTCTTTATTGAGAGGAGGCGTCTACTCTGCTAACGCTGCTTACTATGTGGCTACTAATGATTACATTTTAGCGCCTAATATAGCCTACGAGATCCTCCGGATTACTTTGCTGCAGATGTCTATATTTTGGCTAATATATGATATTTTATTACCTCTATTTGCGGACCGGCCGCAACTCTGGCAGGATCCCGACTTAGGCGATAATAATAGTTTCTTTGATCGTATAGGCGGCGACTGGATAGGTAATCTTATTATTAAGCTAGTTAATCTCCTCTTTTGTATTGGTTGGCTACTGTTTACAGATCCGGGAGAATTTCTCCCTATTATCCCTAATCATATAACATGGATAGGAGTAGGCGTCGGATCTATTGGAATGTTAATTGTTTACTTATATAAAATTAAGATTATGAGTTATCCAAAAATTTCCCTATTTGATCTATTTACCAGAAAATACGGCCGGCGTAACGGGATGGTCCTTATCTTCGTTTTCTCTATGGTCGTTTTTCCTACTGTGTGCTTACTGTTAGCCGGCGTAGTCTCTTCCGCTCTCAACTCTCAAAACGAATTTATATTAAATATTGGAGGCGGCGTCTCCTTTATCCTTGTTATCTTATCTATTAAGATCTCCCAGGTTATTAAGATCCGCCGTCCTGAAAGCTTACGTTAGAGGTTTAGCCCTTGCTTTTGAAATTGTGTTTTTATAGGGCTCATGTTTAAGGAAGTAGTAAGGCGAGCCGGCGAGGAGCTATCCTCCCGGCTTTTTTTCGTAATACAGAGAGATAACAGAGAGATTTTATAATATGGCAGATCAAAAAACAGAGGAGGGAAAGGCGGCCGCTCGAGCTAACCTTATTCCTTTTGAAAAAGGAACGAGCGGAAACCCGGCCGGCCGGCCTCCGGGATCCCGTAACATAAGAACGGCGCTAGAAAAGCTCTCCGCCTACGCTATTAAGATCGAGGATAACGATATATTCGATAGCCTCCGGCGCAAGTTTCCGGAGTATTTCGACGAGGACGGGAGAGCCTCGATCGTAGATCTTAACTTACTCCGGCTAGCTACTGGCTTTATGATAAAGGATAAAAAAGTAGCATTAGCCTATATGCGAGAATATTTCGACCGGCTCGACGGCCGGCCGGCTCAAACTGTAATAGGTAAGGACGCCGAAGGTAACGAGATAGAAAAGAAAAGATTTGACTTAGGAGACGGACTTACTATAGAGTTCTATTAATGGATCCTAATACGTTATTAAGCTTAGAGAATTTCCCGAAAGCTAAAGAGCTTTTCCGGGCTGTCTTTAGCTTTAAGTATAATGTAATCTTTTACGGAGGAGCCGTCCGAGGAGGTAAGACCTTTAACCTCTTAGGCTGCTTAGTTCTACTCCTCCGTATGTACCCAGGCGCGAGGGCTGCAATCGTCCGTAAGGATAGCGAAATGTTAAAGAGAGCGACTCTCCCGAGTGTTAAAAAGGTCTTTCCTCCTAACTTTCTCCGGCTTATAGACGCGACCTCCTACAGATGGGAGGCGGATAATAGACGATACGGAGCGCCGCTTAACGGCGAGGTCTTTTTTTTCGGAGAGAACTACGAGAGGGATAAGGAGTTAACCAGATGGGACGGCTTAGAGGTTAACTTTATCCTTATAGATCAGATCGAAGGAATAACAAAAGAGGGATTTACTAAGGCGCTCGAGAGAGTAGGGAGTTATTTTATCCCAGGGATCCCGAAGGAAAAACAGCCGCCGCCTATAATCCTAGCCTCTCTTAATCCCTCCAAAAACTGGATTAAGTCGCTCGTATATGATCGTTGGAAAGAGGGACAATTACCGGATAAATGGACATTTATACCGGCCTTTATTACGGATAATCCCTATGTTCCGGATAGCTATAAGGAGAGCTTAGAGCAGCTAAAGACCACTAATCCCAGGGAATACGCTAGACGAGTCTTAGGAGATTGGAACTACGCCGACGATCCCTCCGCTCTCGTAGATCCCGACAGACTTAACGATATGACTACTAACGAGTATGTCGAGGAGGGATCCTCTTATATTACTGCAGACGTAGCCAGATTCGGCCGGGATAGTAGTGTTATATTAGTATGGAAAGGCTTTAAGGTCGTAGATATAGAGATAATCGAAAAGTCTAAGACTACCTACTTCGAGCGGAGAGTTAAGGAGCTCGCTAGAAAGTACCAGGTTAGCCGGTCCCATATCATAATAGATGCCGATGGCGTCGGAGGAGGGCCGGTCGATCACTTACAATGCAGAGGATTTGTTAACAACTCTCGAGCGATCGGAAAGACGAGAGTAGAGGGCAAAAATATTAAGAATAGCGAGATATACGCTAACCTAAAGACTCAATGTGGCTACCTATTGGCGCAATATATCAACGATGGCAAAATACATTGGGCGATCCAGGATCCGGACTTGTCGGCGAAAATGAAGGAAGAAGTAGAGCAGATCCGGGAGAAGTCGCCAGGGTCCGACAATAAAAGACGGCTAGTCCCTAAAGACGAGGTTAAGAAAGTCTTAGGTAGGTCGCCAGATATAAGCGATAGCCTTATAGAAAGAATGTTTTTTGTCTTAAAGGGTTCGAGTATGTCTGCAGGATATTAAAAAAGCCGGCGAAGCTAGCCGGCCTTTAGAGTTCCTCCAAAATGTTTACTTTAAGAGCTACTATAATAATATTATATTTACGATTATGAAAATCCCATTTACACTAATTAAGAAATCTACGGGCGAGGAGATCTCTTTTGATATTCCGCAGCTATGGGAAGATATAAGTGTAGGAGAGTTTGTAGAGATTAAAAAGAAACTGATTAAGGGAGAAAGCTTAGAGGGATCTAACCTCCTCCCGGTATTCTCTGGGATCCCGGCTAACGTATGGCGATCGACCTCTACAGAGGAGGTAGGAGGCGCCATCGCTGCGATCTTTACGCTATTAACCTCTACACCTCCGGACTTCTTAAAGCTACCTAAGCCGGCCTCTATTGAGCTCGACGGCGTAGAGATCCGGACTAAGTCCGATATTGGCAAGTATTCATTTGGAGTTATCGAGGCGATGACTCAAAGGGTGACGGATTGGGTAATAGGCGGATCCGACGCCGCCTCCCTCGACGAGCTTATTATATACGCTCCGGAGGTTATAGCGCTTTTCAGTTACGAGGAGTATAGCTCCGGAGAATGGGACGAGGAGCGGAGTAGAGATCTAATCCCTTTTGTCGAGGATCTCCCGGCGATCGTAGGGATCCCCTTAGCCGTTTTTTTTTTATTAATAGCCCTCGAGTCGTTAACCAATGGCGTAACGCTATTAACTCAAAATCAAAAGCGGACTCAATCTCGCAGATGGCGGACCCGTCGGAGCTAGCTGCTTTCGGCGTTATTAATATCCTCGAGGAGTTATCCGGAGGAGATCTGCTAAAATGGGATTCGATCTTTAGGCTACCTTATGAAGTTGTTATGACAAAAAAACTATATAACGTAACTCGATCCGCTTACGAGGCGCGTTATATGCAGATTCTAAAAGATAGAGAGGAGTCTAAGCAAATGAGCAGACGAGCAAAATATAGATAGTATGGTAAGCATAATAGAAACGATTATAGCTAATATGTCGGTCCCTATGGGATTTATCTACGCCGAGGGTTGGGAGTTTAACTTAAAGGCGGATAAGGTCGTTACGTGGCCTCTCGCAGTCCTCCTCCCAGTCACCAAAAAGAAAAAGCCTCTACAGACTAACCAGGTTATTACGGTTAATAATCTGCAGATCCTTTTTATTAATAAGACCTCCTTTCTCCGGGATCCGGAGACCGAAGCTCTCCCGGTTATCGAGGCGCTCGAGGATCTCGCAGACGAGTTTTTAATTAGACTCGCTAAGGCTAAAAAATGGTACGAGCCGATATATAAAACGGAGTTCGACTTACTCCCTCTCCCGGACGAGTTCGACTTACCCGGAGACGGCTACTTTATAGGAGGTAAGGTCTTAGATAGGTCATCTATAAAATTTTGCTAATGACAGATCAAGAGCTATTAGATCGGATGATTACGACCCTTAAGGATAATATAATAAGGGAGCAAGCGGCGAGAGGAGTAAAAGCCTCCGGCCGATCTGCCAGATCCTTAAGAAAGGAGGTAACAGACTCCGCCGGCCGCCTCTATGGACTGTATTACTTTTTGCAGCAAGAGCAAGGAAGAGGACCGACCCGGACGCTCGAGCCGTCTACGCCTACACTACGAGAGAGGATATTTAGTTGGTTAGGCGAGAAAGGGATTAACCCTACGGATATAACAAAGGAGTCCTTAGCCTATGTTATAGCTAGAAAGATACACAATGAAGGGACAAAGCTTTATAGAAAGCTAAATAAGGGAGAGGCTAACGACGCCGTTAAGGTCGGTATAGAGGACGGTATTAACGCAGTTATTAAGCAGTATAAGCCGGAGTTAGTTAAGAAAATGAGTATTTCTCTAAGGAGTCAAATAGTAAAAGATATAAAATGATATCGCAAATATCTAACCCAGGAAAGACCGTATTAGGAACGTCCGTAAGCCGGCACGTTTCCGGGAGAGCGCCTATTATATTCGAGTATCAAAGGAAGGACTTTATTACTACCAATTACGGCAACTACGGCGGATCCGTACAAATAGAAATAGCTACGACCTCGAACCTTTTTACGCTAGGAGATAAGGTCTACTTTTTCGCTACGGATGGCGCTACGGAGGTCGCCGGCGTCGGGACGATAGACCAGATCTCGCAGACCTCCTCGACGGTATTAGTAATAAGCATCCCTTACCAGGCGATTACGCCTACGGAGCAATATATTAACCTTAATACGCATTATAACGACTACGCCGCTAACCTCGAGATCTATAACGTTAGAGACGATAGCGAGGCGATCGCTACGAAGGATCTTACGCCAGATAAGACCGGCTTAGTTAAATTCGACGTTAAGCCCTTCGTTAGTAACTTTCCGCTTAAGGGATCCTATAACGCTACTGCAGCACAAAACGACCTACTCTTTACGATCCCTTTTTATATCAAGATAGGAGAGAGCTATGACCAGACGACGACGACGCCGGCGAGGATAGATCCGGAGGACTACTACTCCGCCTATTTTCTTCCGGAGATCGGATCTCCCTACGGTCAAAATTTAGGATTAGAGTTAGCTTTTCCGGGCGCCTCCGGAGACGAGGAGGGCCGCTTTTTAATGGACTTTGAGAAGCCTACATTTTTCGCCGGTTGGCCTTTCGCCTTAACCTTTCACTATGTACCTAACGGAGTAATAGACAATCTCTCGAAAGTCGTTAAGGAGTTAGACCAAAACGATACGCTACTAGCTACGACCTCCGGAGGATTTACGCCGGCGGATCTGGCAGAGCCTATAGAGGTCCAACTAATACAGACTTTCACGGCTAATACTTGCCTCCTTAAAGTATCTATCGAGGGCTCTACTACCTTTTCTTTTTTAACGGTTATAGATCCCGGTATAGATGGGACTTTTGATCCCTCTATTAATACCTCCTCCGGTATAGCTTACTGGCTATTCGAGGATCTTAGCACGTTAAGCGGTAACGGGATCTCGACTACTGGAAACGGACTAGACGGATCCTCCCAGGTCGTAAGGATCTCTAACCTAGATCCTATAGTTATAACGGCCTTAGATCTCTCCGGCGATAAGATCTCCGGAAAGCTCGACGCCTCCTCCCTTGTTAACGCTACTGCTATATACTTACAGGATAACGAAATTGCCTCTTTTGTAGGCGCCGTAACTTCGGCCTTAGTTAATAACCTTAACCTTAGCGGTAACGGATCCCTTGCCTCCGTAGATCTCTCCGGCCTTAGTAATTTAGGCGGCGCCGTTAACCTGTCTAACTGTAATCTCCCTAACGGATCTATCCTCCTCCCTACGACCTCCCAGGCTTTTACGAGTCTTAATCTTAGCGGAAATAACTTAGGCTATCTTAACCTCTCCCGGCTCTCTAATTTGGGAGGAGTTAACAGCTCTATCGTTAACCTCGCCGATAACTCCCTATCTCAATCCCAGGTTAACAGCTATATTATAGATCTCAATAGGATATTTCCGGCCGGCTATACCGGTCGCGTTATCCAGATCGACGGGACTAACGCCGCTCCGGGCTTAGGGATCCCGGCCGTAACTTCGGCCTTAGCTTCGCTTAGTACCAAAAACGTAACAGTTAACTACTCCGGCGCCGGAGGATCCTAATTTTATCGCTTATGCCAATAGTACAAGAAATAGAAGTCTACTACGAAGAGATCCCGGATAGCTGTAATCCGGTCTGTCTATACTGGCGTAATAGCGCCGGCGGTTTTAGTGTTTGGGTATTTGTCTTAGAGAATGAATTAGAGCCGGAGTATAAGAGAGGCGAGGTATTTAACAAGCCGATCGAGGACTATACTAACGGAGTAGATCTCTACGCCTCCCTCCCTCATCAAATACGCCAGGGACTAACCGTCGCCGGCCGGTCGCTAGATCTGCAGACGATAGCGGCGCTCGAATTTCTAGGAGCTTCGCCGGCGGTCTGGGAGGTCCGTAAGGATGGCGCCGGAGGCTTTATCTTTATCGAGGTAGAGGTTACTAACGTACAAGCTAACCGAAATATTAACGACCTCGCCGGCGACGTTTTTGTTACCTTTAAGCGACCTAATAAACTTTTTATCTAATGGATAGACTAATAGTAGACGGTATAGAGATTAACTTAGATCCTAATAAGAGGATAGGTTACACCGTCTATGGAGTTAACCTATCGGATATAACCAAACAAAAAACGAGCTACTCGAATAGAGTTAAGATCCCGTTAACGGATCATAATAGAGAGGCGCTAGGATATCCGGAGGAGATCTCCTCCGGCGATCGGACGCCTTACCGTCTGTTACCTTGTTCTCTCTGGCTAGACGGGTTCCAGGTCGTTACGAATGGCTTGCTAAAGATCGAGCGGATCTCCGACGATATCGAGGCGACGGTATTTAGCGGAGACCTCGAGGCTTTTAAGCTAATGAAGGGATTAGAGCTTAAGGATCTCGACTTGTCCTCCGATAATCATTTCTATACGATGGCAGAGATCTCATCAAGGGCTAACAATTTCTTAGGCGCAGGAGAGAGCTTTTATCCGGCGATTAACTATAAGAAAAATCCCGTAACCTCTAACCGTTGGAATTATAACTATCTCTTTCCGGCGTGGTGGGTTTTAGATATACTTAACCAGGCTTTTACAGACCAGGGATATAAGGTCGGCTCCTTAGAGTGGGTTTTGCCGGGCTTTCAAGTCTCGCACGTTGCGAGACTGGCTATCCCTTTCTCTAATAAGAAATTCCAAAACGGCGCCGCCTATGTTACGGATCATAGCTTTAACGCCGTCTCTAATGCCTCTACGGTCGTCGATATCGACTACGAGAACAACTCCGGGACGCTAGAAACTCCGGTATATACCGACAAGGTAGCGGCGCAAGTAGAGGAGACCGGTAACGCTAATTACTCCTCGCCAGATTTTACAGAGCCTAACGCCTCGAGGATCCGGTATTATGGAGAGTTTCGAGTTAGCGCCTTTACGCATAGCTACCAGGACACGCCGCCGGAGGATCCGCCGTTAGCTTTCTATCGTATCGCTATCGTTAAAAATGGAGTTATGCAATCGGAGACGCAAATAGGCGCCGATAACTCCCTATCCTTAGCGACCTACTCGATCGAGGCGGAGGTAGAGGCGACCGCCGGCGACGAGATCTCCTTAGCCTTTCTAACCTATATAGAGAGCTCCGGTATAGATGACGAGGTAACAGTAGACGCGACCTTAGAGGACGTTAAATTTTACGCCGCTAATGTCGAGGCGGAGATTTTCCCCGGAGGTTATGTCGAGAGCGCAGAGCAACTCCCGGAGATAGAGCAGACCGATTTTATCCGCTATATAGGATCTCTAATCGGCGCCTATATTGTTACGGATCCGATCTCTAAAAAATGGACTTATAAGCCGTTTAAGGATATCGTAGCACAAAAGCCGGCGGCTAAGAACTGGGATAGTAAATTGGTGCTTAAGCCAGGTCAAGAAAATTGGTATGTAAATAAGGACACGAAGCCGGAAAGCTTCTACCAGGTTAATAAGTTTGAATGGTTAGCAGACGAAACCGTTAACCCGGTAAAAGGTAACGGATCCTTTAACCTCGATAACGAGCAACTCGACAAAACAGGGACTTTTATAGATAACATCTTTAGCGCTTCGGAGCAAAGATTAACGGCCGGC
>Ga0070751_1000641_pt1 | contig 21483 bp, 36 predicted proteins | sample VirMetDEL_Aug_28_FD_78514 | JGI IMG/M metagenome (GOLD analysis project Ga0070751, IMG submission 78514) | Aqueous microbial communities from the Delaware River and Bay under freshwater to marine salinity gradient to study organic matter... | ecosystem: Environmental > Aquatic > Marine > Coastal...
ACTCCACCAGGGAATAGGTCACCCGCCATAAGGAAGGCACTATCCAATAGGTTTGCTCCCACATTAATACCAGGGTCGGTATCGTCATTCATAGACACAAGGGTAAATGCATTTTCGATTCTCATATTACCACCTTCCAAAAGGTAGTTGTTTAGGGAGATAAGATTTGCAAGGTTCGTTTGGACTTGCTGAATTTGTTCTGTCGTAGGTGTTGCCATATAATATAATTTATAGATAAATACAATAACGGACCCGTTTTTCTAAGAGGGATAATATTATAAACCATAATAAAAACCCGAAGGGGTTCGGTCGGTCAGAAACGACCGAAGGTCGGTGGACGACGGTCAGAAAAAGGAGGGGGTAGGGGGTGGTCGGTTAACGAGTACAAACAGATGTAATGGATATTTATGATAATATGGACAAACAAGAGGTTGTATATGACTATAAAGAAGGAAGAAACACCGTTCCTTTCTCAGAAAGATATGTATTCGATGTGGATAAACTTATAAATGTGGGTGCAATATACATCACCCCATCCATAGACGGGGACCCAAACTCCCCCACCTACAAACAGTGGATAAACGATGGGGGTTCACATCTAATCACATTATACAACGTAGCCCATTCATCACCAAAAAGCTGGATTAGAAAAGCGGTAACAGAAAAAGGGGACACAACATTCTATAAAGATAACTTCATCAAAAAATTATACGACGGAAAATACAACCAAATACTATGGAGTCTAAACAAACTCAATATAGACCCAAATGATATGGTAATAGATAACCCCATTCGAGAATCCATAAAAAGAATATTAAGGGAAGAATCCATACTAAGTGAATCAAATTTTTTCATCAGAAGAATTAATTTGGAGGATATCAAAAAAGAACTTAGAACTCAATCAACAGAAGTTTACTATAATACAAGAAGTGGGTTTAAAGAAAGTTATAAAAGATTCAAATATGAATTAACACTAAAAGCCGTTGAAACAATCATGTGGTTTGAATATGGAATAGGATGGGAGGATTTACCTGAACAAGAGGAAATTGACTTTGTAACAAAAGTGTCCGATATATTTGGGGATTACATCAAACATCTATATGATGAAGAAGTAAAATCATATAATTCATGAACATTGAAAATAAAATATCAACCATTAGAAAACTAATTGATACTCTTATTATTCCAAATTTCAAACCTAAAATGGAATATGATGTAAAATATTACGAAAGATATAATAGATTCGTAGTAGATGTAACCCTATATGTTGATGTTCAAAAAATGTTTGCCAACACTGAAAACTATGACTCCAACTATATGAATGATGCCTATGAATTGGAAAATACCTTGGAGGACACCCTACAATATCTTGGATTACCTTTTAACGGATTTAATCATAACATTGATATAGAGTATTTCAATGATGACTTCCTCGATGTTGAACTAAGTAAACTAAAAGAAAAAATAATTGGACGATTAGTAGATGATTTTGAAGTCGATGAGAGTATGGCAAATAGACTATTTGTTACAACATACAAAAGAGAAGATGTAAGCCCCTATATCAAATTGGAAGTGGGAATGGACAATGCATCAGAGATAAATGAAAAATATGGAATTACAGTCAATAAACTTGAAGACATAATTAGTAATGAAATTGAAAGTAGTCAAGACGAACTCCCCACTATATATGACCTATACCTTGATGAAATAGAGTTTTGGTTTGGGGAATAAATAACCCCCATTCCACAAAGTGTAAAACAAAAACCCCGCAAAGTGTAAAATGGGGAAAATTTCCAGAAAATTCTTAAATGAAAAACCCCCTCTGTATCTAAGAAGGGGGTCGTGTTTTAGAAATCCATTTTATTGAAACCTTCAAAGAGAAGGTCGTCGTGGTAAAATTTTATGTAATTAATTAAATCAGACTTCCAATTAAAATCATTATCATCGAGTTCAGAATAAACGTTCATGAAATTTTCAATAACCCCATCAATTATCATTTCACTATAAATGTGTTTGGTTTGTAAATCGGATAGGTCTTCTACAGGTCGAACATGATTATATATAAAGAAACTATGAGGGTCATCGTTGGCAGTTCTAATGGTATCTTTCAATATTCGAATAACATCTGAGTCATTTATTTTTTCAGCCACATCAGGATATTCTTCAAATATTTCTTTGATGGGTTTTACAGAATCAGTCAAAAGCAAAATTTTGATTCTCATTTCAGCTTCTTCGGGAGTTATTTTTCCCGCGAGTCCATCAGCAATAATTTTCATAAATTCATCATTGTTCATGAGACCCATTGGGTCATCATCAGATGGTGATTCGTAGTATAATTTACGAATGTCTTTTTTTTCATTTTCAGATATAATCAATCTTTTTCCCATAACTGTTTTAGTTATAAATATCCAAAATTTTTAAATAAAAAAACCCCCTTCTTTTTCAGAAGAGGGTCGTGTTTTACTTATTGTAGTAACCTTGTTCCACATATTTCTTTGGTTTGATTGCAATATAATCGTTTTCAAATGATGCGGTAACATACATTTCAGGAAATAGGTTTCTAAGTTTATCAGATAATAAACTTATAAAATCTCTACTAAAGTTTCTATCAGTTCCTACTGATGCTATTAACATATACGTAGGTTGGAGAATCTTTACAAACACCTTTTTTTTAGTATTAGAAAAAGATTCATTTTCACCATATGTATCATTAGTGAGATTACTTTCATCAACAACACGTAACATAAATTTACCATTGTTGGCCATATTAATCAATACGTCACGAATTTTGTGAAAATCTTCTGTTATTGCATTATAGTCAAAATCTTCATCTTCTTTAATAACTCGTTTAATAATACGTGCCAAATCTGACTCGGTTAATCTTATTACTTTTTTCATAATCATAAATATCACAATAAGACCAAAAATTTCAGAAACAAAAAACCCCTTCTTTTTCAGAAGAGGGTCGTGTTTTTAGATGTTGGAATCATAGACACCATTTACCATACAGTTAAGAACAGGTACCCCATATGTATTATAGACTGTGTTGTTTAACATTTCTTCAACACATCCTTCAATTTGACCATACAAAGTTAAAATGTTTTCATGGTCCCCATAATCAAACTCACTGTGAAATACCTCAGAATTAATGTCAATTGAAATAGTTACATTGTAAAAACTGTTCTGCATTTTAGTATTAGATATTGAGATATTGTATTCCACGTATTTGGTCTTTGGTGCCCATTCAAAATTAATACCGTCAAATCTCAGTTTAAATTCATCACCATCACAATTACGGTAACTTTCAATTCGTTCCTTAACCTCATTCGTTATCAACTCCTCAATATTATCACCATGATATTCAATCAAATATTTTGAGGTTTCATCTTCAGATAAAGAAAGATATTCCCCGTCCTCAATAGACGGACCATTTTTATCCCAATACCTAAACAAACTATTTTTAATACTGTCGTTCTTCTGACTTTCCTCACGCAATATCCTTTTGATGATTTCCCTCATATCAATAAATATAAACCCCCCATTTTTAGGTTATTTTTTCCGGAAATTTATCGAAGGGATTACCCCCCCTTTTCGGACCATATATAGGGGGAGGGGAGGGGGGATACGGGGGGGTTAGAGAGGGGGGGAGCCCCCTATCTCTGTATATACCCCATAAACCCCCCCACAGGGGGAGGGTCTGTTAGGGGGGATGTATGCAAGTCATGTCATACGGGGGACATATACAAGTGGGGATGGGGGAAAGTTATCAACATGACAATATGACAATGTTCATAACTTTATTTGACATTACGGATGGGGATAGAGACCCGCCCGCTACCACCCCAAAGGTACCACTTTATTTTGACATATACAATAGGTGTTCATAACTTATATGTGAAATTATTTTCGTATCTTTGTGTCGTATGACGTATAAGACCCCCACCTCAAAGCTGACCCCTCGTAGGATTAGACACATCTGTGATTTGGTAATGGATTGGTGTGTGGATACATATGGTATCAAAAAGAAGGGTGTCCCCTTTCTTAGAGTGACAACCTTTGATGGTTCTACCTTTGGGGAGTATGATGACATTGACCATGAGATATACATATACCATAATAACTGTAAGAGTGTTAGGGTTCTTATACAAACCATGATTCATGAGTACACCCACTCCATTCAGAAGGGGATGCGTTCATACAGCAAACTCTCTAAGGAGAATGGGTATTGGAATAACCCATTGGAGATTGAAGCCAGGTCTAAAGAAAAAGATTGGAAACAGTGCTATGGGGATTGCGTTAGCCCCTATCTAAGACGTGTGACAAAATTATAGACTGTCCCCACTCCCTGATAATCTTATTGTAGGTTGGAACCTCATCCTCTGACGGATGCAAGTCTTCCATCAGTGTGGATAAGTCACAGTCCACCATCAGATACCTGTCCGTTGAAATGGGTTTCTTAGTCCATGATGTCTTGGCTCTCTCGTAATACATCACCCCCATCTCTTGGGTTCCCTTATATACAATTACCCTGAACCCATATTCCGTAGGGTCCACCGTTGGGGTATACTCATTTAGAAATCTCATAGTACCATAAAGTGTAGTATCAGTACACATAAAAATAAAGTGTTGATAACTTAATATCCCCTGTCACAGTGTCATGTGAATAACTTTTTGAAAAAATGTTGATAAAAAAAGGGGAGAAAATTTGATTTTGTCACTTTGTCAGGCGGAGGGGATAATCGCTTGACCGACTTTTTACTGTTCTGTTCCCCCACTTTTCCCCACCGATGAACACCGAAAACCTTTATTACGATAGTGTAAAGACCACTTTTCCCCCTCTCCTGATACCGCTAGAGGTAGTTTTTTTAGTATATCTATTTTCCAGCTAAAAAAGGATGTTATAGTTTATAGTGGGCCGAGAGACGTAGTCTCCTTCAAGGGAGTGGTCTTATACCCCACTTATTACCCCTGTAAACAACCCCTCCAAGGAAAACCCCCTGACAAATAGACACTGTAATGATGGGTGGGAGAATGTGGGATAATAGAACATCCTATAATAAATGGGGGACTTCGTCCCCATAATTAGGATATATATAATCCCTGTATATAGGTTATCTCATTATACATTATCATATAGTGTGAAACCATATCTATCTATGTATTTCACCATAACCACTATACACCCTCTCACCTATGTGTCTGTCTTCAGATGGGGGTGCTCCATAAGGTGGGGGAAATAATACAATACATGAGTGAAACGAAAAAGGAGACCCGTTAGGAGTCTCCCTTTGTAGTGAGTGAATGAATTGGATTATTTATACACTTACAATTTCGTAGGTTATTTCTGGTATATCATATCTTTTGACCATATTAGAGATAAACTCAGCTTTTCTGTGATTAGACATTGCGGTATATAAAAAAAGGTTACCAATTTTACGAACAGCGTATTCTTCATATGCTGAATATCTTTCTTTGAATTCTTCTTTTCTATCACTAAGGATAAACTCATCTTGGTCTACCCTTTCATACCCTACTTTATCACAAATATATTCTACCGCACTTGCGAATGTATCAGCCCCTGTTTCACACGTAATGTCTTCCCCATTAATATAAACTTTTAATCTCCATCTGTTTTTAACTGATTTGATTACCTTCATCATTTCTACCTTTTCAGTTACAGTGGTTCCAGTATCAGATTGTACTTTACATTCCATATCAATCTCTACGGTGTTAGGAAAATTTTTCACTACAGATGTTAATTTAGAATACAACAATTCATCATCCTGTACGTCAAACCATTCTGTTGTAATATTTCTACGCCAATCATACTCTTTAATCACTCTATATTCACTAAAACAAGCGTGTAATACTTTTTCTAAATTACTCATATAATCAGTTTCAAATACACGAATAAACTGTACATCAATCGGCATGTGTGTTGAGTTCAAATTAGTTTCCCTCACTTTGAAATCACAAGACTTACCAATTTTATGGTAGTTAGTGACAAAGTTACCATTGTGGTCAACTAATCTTCCAAGATAAATGTATCCTTTTTCCATACCACTAAGATACAACATGAATTTTAGACTACCAAACTTATTTACTACAATATTCTATAATAGATTATATATTTGTGGTATGTCTTTATACAACAGTAATATACCGAGCTTCAAAGGTTTTGTTAGAAAGTCATTCTTTACTAAGGATGAAAAGGATTATAATGATTTCTATAATGTTTATGTATTCGGCATTCAGTCTATGTCGGGTGTTATTCTTACGTTCCATATTATGACTGATAATGGTATGGTTCGCTCGAGAGTTCCTATATCTGAAATCTATACTAAAATCCCCACCTCTGATATTCCGTTTAACTTCAAACAGTTATGGGATTGTTTTAGTGAGAACGTATCTGTGGTTGAATATAATTTCTTGGCATATCATCGTGCACAAATTGTTCTTAGGGACGGTAGTAAAGTTTGGGCTACCTATATGTTTACTGTGGATTGGTATAATAATCCATATAGTGATGAACCCTCAGATTATAAGTGTGGACATATATTTGAATCTGATGGTGGCTATCTATTATGTATGCCTAACAATAGGATATTTTGGAAAGATTCTAATTGGGTGACCAAACCCCTTCCTGATAATCTAAAACAATTCAAAGTTGATACACATCTTCCATCAGTTGAGAATCAATCCGATAGGTGGATTACTGAAGATACAGATTCATTCTATTATGATATGAATGAAGTGATAATACAAAACAATGATGAATGAAAAAGGAGACCCGTTAGGAGTCTCCCTTTGTAGTGAGTGAATGAATTGTATTATTTTGTGTAGAAAGTAATGATATTGATTGCGTTTTTCATTAAAGTATTACCAGCAAGTTCCCACATTTCATCAAGAATATCATCGTCTCCTTCTTTTACTTTTTTGAGTAGAATTTTATTTAGTTTGGTAATGTTCTCTTTGTTATGTTCCATATTCTTATCATGTAAAATCCTATGGGATATTAAAGGAATGATAACCTTAACATCATTTATCGCTTCTTCAAATTCTTTCTCTGAAGGTTTATTTAATTCTTCCCTTAATACTTTTCTTATGGTTTGTTTAAGATTCATTACTAATAAATATTCAGATAAATACCCTTATAACTAATAATACAAAACAATGATGAATGAAAAAGGAGACCCGTTAGGAGTCTCCCTTTGAAATGAATTATTGGTTTGTATTATTTAGCTTGTGGTGCTTACTATTACATCACCATTTTTGTTTATAACTTCTACCTCTCTATTGAATTCTCTATCTGATATATTGAAGTAATCGAGAATCTCAGGTATATGTACATCGTTAATGTATTCGTAATCTAAGACTAACCCTACCTCATCCCAGTATTTAGTATACCAGAAGGTTCTATTTGTTACTGCCTCAGGTATTGTAGTATGAAGAGTAATTGTATAATCAGGTGCTTCCCATGAATTGAAAAATTCGGGTCTCTCTGATAATTCTACTTCGGTAAGGACTGGATAATATATTTCCGTCAAAATAGTATTGAGTAATTTCTCTAACCCATTTTTTTGTGCACTACTGAGTTCTTTCATCTTTAGATAAATATCTATCTATGAATTCTACGTATTCTAAAAAAGCAACATTTTCGAATCCCTTTTGTCCACGAGTATAAACAACAAGATATATTGGTTCACCTCTATCATTTGAAGCTGTAACCACTCCTTGAATATAAACCTCAGGTTTCTTTTCTTTTAGTATCTTTGTGGTCTCCATCTCATCTTCCGTCATAGCAAATGTTGCATATGGTTTTAATGAGGCAACCCATATCAAACAATTATCTGCATTCTCTATCGATTGAGAATACCCCATCTTTGATGCAAACAATAACATCAAAAGTAATACTATCTTCACTGTGATAAATCTTTCTGATGCCGGTTAATGTTTATCCCCCATACCCCCTTTATTCCTTTTCTTAGAAAACATGTTGAACATGTTGGAGATTTGGTCCTTCGCTGTAAGAATTACCCCCACTAAAAAGAGACCTGAAATTAAAACGATTGATATAATGTGTATTGATTCCATAATCATATTATTGGTCGGCTGAAACATCCATATAGAACTTTCTTTTAGATTCTATAATCTCCCCATCAGGTCGTTTGAATACAACATCTGTTAGGTACAATGTACATCCCTCAGGACACATACCTGTTGTATCTATCATCATCCTATAACACAAAGGAATGTTATCACCTTTTACCTCATACTTTGGGTATCCTGGCACTTGGACTGTGAAACTTACCATCTCGTAATCCTCACATGGACAGTGAATACCATGATTCATAAAATCCATGTACGTAGATGGTTCATCATATAATGGATAGTATCCGATTGATTTACAAGAAGCCAAAAATAAAACTGATAATAAAGAAAGTGTCCTCATATCTAATAGTATAATAAATAACTTATTAAGTATCAAGTTACATCAAATAAAAAACCCCCACATTTCTGTGAGGGTTTTATGATTACAAGTTGTAATCTCGAAGTGTTATTTTATTAATCTTTAATCCAAAATCTTGGTGACTATCACTACGGTGAATAGTTAGATTATAAACGTCTGTTGTGTTTAATTCAAATGTAAAAACAGTCATTAGTTCACCATCTTCACTAACAGGATTACAACATCCATTGAGACATACTTTATTTCTTGGGTCACCGTGATTCGCTCCGAAGAAACTTATTGCACCTATAAACGTAGGTGACTCAACTTGGAAAGGTGTACCTTCAGGATAATTCAAATATAACTCATAAAGACCTGTTGGTTGCTCTTTAAAGGTTGTGTATACATCTAATAAGATTTTTGGTTGTGTGTAACCCTCAGGATTATTGATTGAACCAATACGTTGTGTTTGTTTTACAACATATGTATTTACTGTTGATGTTTGTATTTCTTCCTTAGGACCTATTTGAGCAATGGATGCCTTTAGATTCTCGGTAACAGCAACATCGTCGTAATCATAGTCCATGTTATAAATAATAGCTAATACTTCTTTAGGACTATAATTTACTAATTTTCCATTTTCATCAAAGAACTCATATTTCCATGGATTATCTTCTAATTGTTCTAATGTGATTTTTTGCCCATTTGGTGAATTCAACCATTGTTGGAATACCCTATCAATATTTGAATGGTGAGCCCAAAAGATTGGGTCAAATCCTGCTGTTGAAACATCAGACATCATACCTGTTTTAGATGTTCTCTGTGATATTTTATTATAATGTTCTTCATTGTGAGCATTTCCTGAACCAATATAGTTGTGCATACCACCATGTATTGACTGGTCAAATGTTTTATTGAAAGTTTGATAGTCAGTAATCTCCATTAACTTTGGATATTGACCTTGTAACATTCTTAATGTAGCACCACTTATAGGATAACCATTATTCAACGAATCTAATCTTGATTCTTCATACAAATAACTTGTTGAATCTCTCCACTTTGGTGGCATTACTTTATCCAATTTATCGTAATTTGTATAACCCCAATAAGGAAGAGCGAAATCTTTCTTACCTGATGTTTTTCTTACAATCTTTTCTAAGTGCCAAATATACATTCTATGCCAAATCAAAAAGTTAATTTCTTCAGCACCACTATGTGAATGTGTACATTCATCCCATGCAATCTTTAATTCAGTCCAATCCGAATATGAAGCACATAATTGATTGTCGTAAATTCTAGTTGGGACCCAGTGAATAGCTGCTTGGTAATACCAACTTGTTGGGTCTTCACAACCCTTTTGTTTCATAATCTCAAATGCTTTATTCATTGCCTCAATGTCAGCTTGTGCTTCAATTGAGTGAGCATTCTTTCTCACATATCTTACTTCCTCTTTAGTTGAACATGAAGTAAGTAATAGTCCTATGGATAATAATCCGAATAATACTTTTCTCATAACTTAATTATAATCTATCTTCGTATTGATTTACAGGTGGAACTTCTCCTTCACAACATCCTTCACTTTTGGTTTGAAGATTTCTACTCAACTTACCTACAGGAATTGGTGTTCCCACAGGATATGGTGCTCCTTCCTTAGCTGCGGTAATTGATTTCATACCTGACTTTACAGGAATTGCTTTACGCAATGGAACTGCCGCTTCATTAAGTGGTCCATAACATTCTGCCAAAATAATACCGTTATCTAATGTGTCAATAATACGTCCTGGCATTGCGAACATATTACTTTCACTAAGATGTGCAGAATCTGTATTCACAATAAATGCACGATTTACAGGTGGTAATAATTCCCATCCTTTTGTATCAGGATTATATTGTGGTACAACTGTAGTTGAATCGTAATACCAAAAGAATGACCATACTGTTTTATTTGTACCATCAGGTGTTTGTGGGTTGTTACTTACATTGAAGTCACCCCATGTTCCACCTGTCCCCCACATTGCTAAGTTTGAAATAGATGGACCAGTTAATACAGGACAAATAGCACATCCTTCATCGTACTCTACACCTTGAACAATAATCTTTCTTCCTGTTGGAACTGCACCTGACGCTCCACAAAAAGCAAACGCTCCTTCATGAATTTCTAAAATAGGTTGGTGTTCATCAGGTGTTGAACTTTCCCTATTGCAACCAAATAACATTGTGGTTGCCGCAATCATTAATAATAATTTTTTCATTGTTTTTTTTATTTATTTTTATTTGGAATTATATACTTAAAACCTACCGCAGCAAAATCACCATAATCTTTGAATAATCCGCCAGCTTTGAAATACGTGTTTACATTTTTCATTATCTTAACATCAATACCCCACGTCATACCAATTGCCGTTTCAAATCCTTGATACGTGTATTTCAATGTTTCAAATCCATTAATAGGGTCATATTCATACTCAGTTGAGTACTGTTTAGCTAATCCTATTCCAAACCCAACATCACTAGTAACAACACTCTTTTTACCAGCTCCAATACGAATTAATGTACCCATATAAAAATTATTACCGTTTGGTATATCACCTATAGCGTTTTGATAGTAATAATAATTAGGTTTGTCGTTTATGGAATAAGTCATAAAACTAATTCCTTTTTGTAATGTAAACACAGTTTTTTTATTACTGTAAATTGTGGAATCCATAATGTTCATTTCCGCTTGATACGTTCCATTATTAGATACAGAAGCACCTATTTCAAACTGAGCGTGAGCGGTTGATGTAATTAGACCCAATAAAATAAAAAGTATATTTTTCATCACAATAAATATACTTAGTATTATATATAAAGAAATAGAAATATATGGAGTTTTTAAAGGTATTAGCAATCTTAGGTATGATAGGAATTATCCTATGGTCTTTAGGAAAATCGTTTGACAAAAAATAAAAGTGTTACATGTTCTGTAACACTTTTGTAATTGTATCCATACTCAATTTATCTTGAGGTGTCTTTATTTTCTTTTCTTGCAAATACCTCAACGATTCTTGTAACTCTTGTTTCTTGGAACCTTTTGATTCAGGTTGATTGTTCTGACCAATAAACAAAAACGGATAATGTATCATCTGATACACTTTTGCAGTGAGTAATGGGTCCTGTATCTTATGTAGGAGCATCAAATACTCTTGGGTTGGATTGTTGTTCATACCTCAAAGGTACAAAAAATATCACATAAATAAAAATGCAATCCCTATCATTGTCATCAACCAAGTAAGAAGTAACAAGAAAATCTTAATATCATTTTTAATTTCCATATATCAATTATTTTCCTCTGTTTTCTATGTCTTTATTAATTTCTAATTTCAAATCTTTAATTCCTGTCATCATCATCTCAATACTTCTATCGGGTAATTGGATAACACGTTTACCTGAATTTACAGTGTCCACCATCATTGTTCTCTTTTGAGACTGCATATTCTTCATGTTATTTTCAAGTATCGCTAATTTTTCTAAAATCTCACGTTCTCTATCAACAATTTGATTTGTACACTCTAACTGATTATCACGAATAACCTTATTAAGTCTACTAGTCTCATTCTGAAGTTCTTGGAGTTCTGTTTTTTGTTTATTAATTGTACTCCAAAGCTCATCTTCATCTAAAGTTATTGTATTGATAAATGATGGACCTAAAGTAATGATAACGATTGAAAATAACACAACCAATAAAGCCACAATCCTTTGGGACATAGAGAATTGGGATAATATTTCTGAGATATACTTAAACATACATAATATAAATATCATCGGTATATTTATATTTGATGGACCATCTGATAAAGAAAGTTTTAAGAGAACATATATCAACTATAACGGAAGAACCAGTTGAACCTTCAGAAAGAGTAGTTAAAAGTATCTGTGACGCAAAAGAATTTTGTAAAGCACAAGGACCTATCACATTTGGTCAACTTAGATATATTGTTGAGAGTGCTATGAAAAATAGAATCCTTTTACATGTTGGAGAGGGTGGTTATAAGGCATTCATTAGATTATTACCTTGGTTTTTACCACAAATTGTAATTGCCGGTGTTTTGGGTTCATCAATTAGAGCTGCAAATAAAATATTCAAACCAACTCTAACCGAAACTACATCTTATAAGACTTGGTGGGGTAAAACAATACTCAAACTATTTGATTTTGCTGAAGGTGAATTGAACACAAAAGACCCATTTTCCAAAATATTCTTTATAACCGACGGATTAATGAATATGATGGATGAAGAAAATAAAATCAAATTTGCAAGACACATTTCTAAATTAGCCTCAGAAAAACCTGATAATGAACCCGTTCCTGAATTTTTTGTTGAGAACGAGTTACGTAATTGGGTTAACAAAAGATTCTTGTTAGACCCACCATTGGAACCAAAAGGTTAATCCCAATTGTGTTTATCTCCATTTGCAATGATGTTTTTTCTCCACCATTTGGCAAATGACGACTTTTCGTATTTATCAACTATTAGTTCACCAATAACTAATAATCCAAGAAATCCAAAAGAAAATAAATAAATGTAGATAAGATAGTCGTAGTTCATATTGTAAGTATAATAGACGTAAAGTCTTTTGTCAATTACTTATACCACTCAATTGATAAGATTCTTAACACATTTTTCATGTGTTGTTTTCTAAATCTATGTTTTCTATGTCTTGCAATCTTCATGAACATAAATACTACAACCCCAACTCTTTGTCACGTATTTTTTTACGTAACATAGAAACAATCCTACTCTTATTATTACTTTGGGTTATTGTTTCAAAGTTGTATACCAAATTATCAGCAACATCTAATTGATGAATATTGGTACAGGATTCGATAACATTTTCAATCCATTGAACAATGTCTACTGTGTTGTTTGATTTTGCGCTCATATTATTTTCTTGATTTCTTCAAAGATACTTGAATCTTTTTGATTCTCCTAATCCTTTCCTCAATTTTTTCTTTTGGATAGTTGTTATCAACCGCTCTTTTTAGTTTCTTCTGTAACTGATGAAGTTTATGCATTAACTTATGACTTTCAAATTTATCGAATATTCTTTTCATATTATACAGTTTTGTATAACAAGTATAAAAAAAGTTCAGTCAAATTAAAGCTGACCAGCAAGTGTTTTGAGGATATTTTTATCTAATAAATAGAACACACCATCATCCCCTTGTAGATAAAAGTTGAAGTTCTTCATATCCCTAAACTGTGGTTTTAAAACACCCACACCTTTTGATTGTTCAAATGTACTCCAATTTACTCTGTTTATGTTAGGTTGGAAAGCGCTCTCAGCCAAATCAGTTGTTATTAGAAATTTGTGGTTTGGCTGTGGTGTTGAAAAGAATTTACCTTTTTGAAGATTTGGTGCAAGAGCATTTTGTTTACCAACAAAGAAAGAATCACCAATTAAAGTACTTGCGTTATCAACTTTAGTTGTAAAGTTTAATAAATTTTCACCAGGAGTAATCCATTGACCTGTTTTTACTATATTAGGTATAATTTCAGGAGATGATGTCAAATGAGTCCATGTTGTTGGTTTTTGAACAAACTTAGTTGGTGTCTTAGCTTTAGACAGTACTCGTAACGCATTAGCTAAATTAGCACTTGATAATATTTGAGATATTTTTTTAGCTAGTGTTTTGGTTTCGACAGGACTTAAACCCTCGGCTGCACTTAGAAGTGTTTTAACTTCATTAAATTTATCAGCACCTAATAATGTTGTCAATTTAGCACTATTCTTATTTACAACCTCTAATAACTTGTCAACACCATATTTTGAAGACAATACTGATGATTTTAATAATGGTGCTTTGGAACCAAGTTCGTTGAAGATTTTCATTTCTTCGGCTGTCAATTGCGCAGGTTTTGTACCTGACAATAATTTTTGTAAAACAGGTTTGGCTTTAGCTGCCAATGCTGCACCAACATAAGGTAAAAATGCAAACATTACATTCAAACCTGCACCAAGATTGTCACCTTCATCGTATCTTAATTTAGCCGACCACAATAAAGATAAGCCAGAAGCCGTAGTACCAAGAACAGGAACAAATGCTAGTGGTATTGACATCCATTCCCAAAACTCTGGAGATGTAGCAACACCCTGTATTGCCGTAGAAGCATTCTCAGCACCTCTAACTAAATCATCAGGAGTTAAGTTAGCACTGACCTTACCTGTGTTTTGTGGATTATCAGCTTGCCATGGCATTAGATTATCAGGTTTTTGTTCGTATATCAATTCCCTGATTCTCATCACATCGTGGTTGAACTTAGTATCTAACTTAATGTTCTTACCTTCATTAAGTTTACACCATAACTCCCAATTTATGATACTATCATTCTTCATCAATAATAAATACTTATAGTTATGATTAATATAGACGTAAAGGTTGGAGATACAATACTAATGGGTAGATTTAAAAATAAAAAAGTGGTAGTAAAAACTATCACTTTTGATGATTGGGGAATGCCACTTGTGAACGGTAAACCAATGTGTAATTTTAGAATGTTACCTAAAACAAATAATAGTAAAGATTAATCCTCCTCTTCTTCAGGGAAAACTTCCTCATCAAATATTTTCTTATAATTAGCAAACATATTTGAGAGTACGTTATTATTATAAACAATTCTATTGTCATTCATCAATGCTTTGCTCTTCTTATCATTCATGATATCTTTAATTTGACTCTTGATTGTTGATGGTAATCCTGTAGACATCATTTCGTCAAATGCATAAGGTGTAAACACCCAATAAGTACCGTTATTGAATATCTCATCGTAACTGAACAACTCTCTCATAATATCTCGAGTATTCTTTCCTGCGGATTTCTTAGAACCACCTAAGGTTTCAGGTCTTCCCGCACCACCTTGTCTCATAATAGAAGCTCCTTTGTGTTTGAATGAACTTTTATCTTGATTATAAAACTCACGTTTCATTCTTTCAGCAGTTTCTTTATTCAATAATTCACTGTTTAACATTTCCACCTCAGGAATAAATTCTCTTATAGCTGAACTAAATAATGTCTTACTGTCTAAAAGTGCAGGATTTTGTCTTACAACATCAACAATCTTATCTACTAAGTATTGATAAAAATAAGCATCGGGTGATGGGTTAGCCGGTAAATCACCTTCTTTTTTCCATCTGAACTTTGCCGCTGAAATAATTGGACCTATGACATTTTCAGGATATCTTGATGATGTTATAGTGTAAGCGTTGATATCATCAGAAGTACCTAATCTAAAAACATTCCATGATTTACTCTCAGGGTCTATTCTTTCTTCTGTTAATTGTTCGGCGAAACCATCTAATATATATGTAATAAATTGACGTTCAGTTATAACATATTTCTTCATATAAAACTTTTTATATAAATACTATTATAAATGAAAAACGGGACCGAAGTCCCGTTAGTTTTTAGAGTTCTGTCTCCTTGAAACCTACCAGTTTCAAGATTGATAGAATGGGACACCACTTAAAGAATGCACTAGCCAATAACCATGTAGGTAATGCCCATTGCAATGTGTTATCATCGATGCTAGCAAGATTCCCCCAAATCATAAGAGCACCTAACAACAAATATAACATTCTAAGTGATGTGAAATTTTTCCAATTTTTGAAATCAAGCCATTCAAGTAATAACGCTCCTTTCAATGTTCCCCATCCATTCAACAAAATTGATTTAATTTTTTCCATTTTGTTTTACTTAGTGGTTTATAGAGACGACTGTCTCACATTTATAAATACACTAAATCAAGAATAAATCAGTCTTTTAGGATTTTGTCAATCATTTTCCTAATTTCAACTAATTCTTCTAAGGTGTGTTTTCTCAATCTATTTTCAGTAATAGGACCTTTATCTTCGACATCAAGAACTTCAACTTCTTCATCCCAACCGTCTAAAATATCATCACTTATAAAAGTACCATCCAATGCATGGTAGTGTCCTTGATTTGTTTCATAATAATACCTTTGTTCTGCCCATTGTTTTGAAGGTGCATACATAGGCATGTGGTAAGTACTAGCAACTCGTCTTGTTTCAAGAATTTCAAGAACTAAATTATACTTGTTGATTTCAAACCCATCGTTTGATGAATATTTATAGTTTTTTTCAAAAACCTCATCACCCCTGTTTTTAATCTCATCTATAATACAATAGGGGTAAGTTTCTTCAATCTCACCATTTAAATTGATGTTAAAGAATCCAAAAGCCTCTTCAATTGCCGGTAAAAAATCCAATGGCTCTTCTAAATCAGACATATTACCAATCCATTTACCATCTTCAGAATACATGGCAACCAAATACTTAATTATTTTGGTAATATCTCCACCTGACAACTTCATGTCAATAAATATCAGTTAAATAAAAAACCCCTCCGAAGAGGGGTCTTTATTTAGGCTACCTCAGCAACCTCTTCATTCATGACAAAAGCGAAACTGTCCCAAGTTTTGGCTTTGACCGCCTGATACTGAAATTGAGAGTACAACTCAGTGTTACTCCACAATGGGTTTACAACACCAACTTTCAAGTCTTTCAACATGTCGACATCTACAAGTTTGATTTTCTTGCCGACACGAGCGAAGACTGTCAACCAGTACTGAGAACCTTCAGGTTTGAACTCTACAGTTTGAAGAGCTCCTTTTTTGAACCAACCCAATACTTGACTTGGGTTGTTGGAGAACATTTCGTTCTCGAAGTCACGGAAATCTACAGTGGTCATGAAACCTGCTCGTACCTTAGAGATTGCACGGAACTGACCTTTGTTACCTTTGATGAAGTCTACGGTGTTGATGTTGATGGTGTTGATGATGTTTTTCATGGTGGTGGTATTATTTCGTTTTGTTGATACAAATATACTGCTTTTTTCTGAACTACAAAAACTTTAATGAAGTTTTTTCAATGTAAACCCAATCTGGTGTAAAATACGACAATTGATTTCTAACCTCATCATCAATTTTACGTCTGAACTCACACTGAACTGAGTGCTTGGCTCTACGGTCAGACTCTTTACAAATGGGAATTAGTCGCCCTCGATACCATCTTGACATCAAAACTTCATCAATAGTAACTTTCACAAACAAACTACCATTTTTGGGTGAATATCCCAAAGCGATGTTACACTTCATATTACTACGTTGTCCATCCTGATTCGCATGTCCACAAAACTCAAATGTTCTGTTCTTATTGAGTTTATTGAAGTACTTTTTGAGTTGTTTGTTGTCCATTATCATTATTTTAGTAGTACGAAGATACAAATAAAATCTCATATATTTATCATTGTATGCAAAGTTTACCACAAATAGCCAAGAATATTGTAAAGATTATAAAATCTTCTGATTTACTACCATCTGAAGATTCTCACAACATATACTTAGAAAAAATTATGAATATCATCAAAAGTGATAATATTATTAGGTATATCTTAGAATCTATTGACCCTAGTTATCATTTCAATATAGCATTGAGGGTTTTTTCGTTATTGAAACTAGAAAAAGATGTTAGTGAGATGATGGAAAAACAAATGTTCACATTTACAACTTACTCATTAGGTAGTTATGGTACAGAACAATGTGAGGAGTGTTGGGGGAGAGGTCAAATAACTTGTGATGAATGTGGTGGCAATGGTAGTTATGAGTGTTCCGAATGTGAAGGATACGGTGAAGTAGACTGTCGTGATTGTAATGGTGAAGGTTCTCTTGAATGTTCTCAGTGTGATGGTGATGGTGAAGATGAAGAAGGTGATACCTGCACAAGTTGTGGTGGTCAAGGTACTGAAGAATGCTCAGATTGTGATGGTGCCAAAAAAGTAGAATGTAAAACTTGTAATGGTGATGCAGAATTTCAATGTGAAGAATGTAATGGTGATGGTGAAAACGAATGTGTGATGTGTGATGGTGATGGTAATGTAGTAGATGAAAGTATAATTGAAGTAAAAGTTAATACATATATTTCATTCGATAAAAAACTTAAGTCTTATCTATTAGATAAAATAAAAAATGATGGTTCTTTTTTTGAGTTGAGTAGGTGGACAAATGGTGGTGATGATGAAATCTACGATTCAATCACAAAACACAAAACATTTGAAATATACGAAGAAGAAACCGAACTTAGACTAAGTTATAGTGGTGAACGTGATGAAGATACAATGTATTTTGGTGAAATCAATCTTTCACCTGAAATAGACACCACTGTGAGAGGTTCTCACTTTTGGGATAGTGAACTTGGTGATGTAAACAAAAACTTCTAATTTTGTTTACGCAGATTCATCACACCCCAAGAAATTAAAAATCCCCCAAAAAATAAATTTACAAAATTTATAAAGTTACTTCCTTGCCATCCGATAGTAATAGCAAGAAGACCAAGTAAAATATACAGATATGGTATTTTTTTCATAATAACAAGTATATGTTATTTCAAGCTACCTGTCAATAAGTAAGATTTGGCTATTTTTGTTATCATCCCATCACATTCTGTGATATTTTCCCGTACATTGGTATCTATTTTTTCATTTTCGTCCATGTGTTCCCACATTTGATACGCCATTGTAGCTATTGTGAATAATTTTTTCTTTGTTTCACATACATTTGTATACTCAACATCTGTGGCTTGTGATGATTTAGTCATAGTCTTGGTATTTATATATATAAATATATCGTATTATAAGAAATTATGGAAGAATCAGGTTATTACGAAGTTATTGATAAATTTATGAACAAATATGGATACCCATCCGAAGAATTTGGTATGTACCTAAGTGCCTTAGATATAACACCTAAAGAATTATTTGACATATTTTACTCTAAACTAGGTGAAGAGAAATTTGACACCTTTCTCTCATCATTGCTGTCAAACCCAATTCATATTGATTTATCAGGAATATTTTATCAAGGAAGTTTTATGGACATCCTAATTGAAAGTTATGAAGTTGTCCCATCAGATAAAACAGTTTATTTAGATAAAATCAAAGTATTAAAATCATTGGTGACTCATCCTGATGGTTCTTCAATGGATATACACCAAGCCCATATAGATGCCGACGATAGTGGTCAAGCCTCTGAATTTGAAAATTCAGTAGATAGAGCAGTCGGAGAGTTTTTAGAAAATTATTTTGGTTTTCCAATGGAACCAACTGTATAAAAAAAGGGTAAGAAACTCTTACCCTTTGGACTGACGGATGTCAGCAACTCCACCACCAGGTTTAGGTCCTGGAACCTTTTTCCACAATCTTTAGGACTTCAGTTAGGTCCATCTTGGATATCCACCCTAACACATCATCATTTGCATCAGGAAAAAAATGTTTTGTTTTGAAATCACCAAAACCATCTTTAGACATAACAGCAACTTCAAATGTATCTACAAAGTCACCATACAATCCGCGTCCTCCAACAATAGATACAACGTAATTACCATATTGTATTCTAACTTGTTTACCACCCAATCCTGATGGATGTGGTTCCGCTCTATCTAATAATTCATCAATATTCATAATCTTATCTTGTTACTTCGGCTTCAATCTTTGAACGCAAGTGGTCCGCCATAGTATAAATATCTACGTGGGTATAGATAATTGAATCCTTCAGATGTTTATACGGAATGTGAATCAAAAAATCAACACCGTTAAAAAAATCCAAATCTTCTTTCAAAGCTAAACAACTGTGAATCATCTTCAAGAAAATCTTGAATTGTGTTTTATCCACGAAATTCTCATTCAAAAGGGTTCCAAATTGTTCGTGAACCATCTTGATATTTTGTGTGTGTTGATTTTTCATTTCCATATCACAAAGATAGTAAATTATTTTGGAATCATCAAAAGCTTTTTGTGATATTTATAAAATATGTCAGTAGAAGAATCAATAATGAAAGTCCTCACCAAAGAGGGTAAGTTTGCCGAAACATACGCAAAATCCTTAACAAACCAAATATTGGATTATATGACCAATAATTTAGGTATAGCCACTCCAACGTATAACTTACTATGGTCTACATTTTCAAAAGAAACTGGTATGACTCGAGAAAGGAGTCAAGAATTAGCAACATATATTATGGAACTAATTGAAACAGGTTCATATGAAACTGAACTAGATAAGTTATTACGCAGAATTAGAAAAAACTTTATAGACGGAAATGAGTAACATTACAGATATTGAAAAAAGAATTGTTTTTATGTTAGCTAAGCTACATACAAAAAAAGAACTTCAACAAGATTTGTCTGATAATGATTATATGAAATCTAATTTAGCTCACTCATTATTAGATAGAATGGGTATTGATTCCATTAAATATTATCGTTACGCCAAAATGGACATTTCAATTGAATACGCCCATTATACTATATTACACTACGATAAAATACTAAAAAAAGAATTCCCAAGTGAGATTGAAAGGATTTCAAAACTTACATTTGAATTTGGTGGTACTGAGTGGGTAAGAAGAAGAGTTTGGTATACATTTGAAGTTTACGGATTAGAATCTTTAATTCCATCTATGGAATCCGAAATCGACAATAGTGTTTGGGAATTTGACCCAGAACTACAAGAGGTAGAAGATGAAGAAACCACCGATAGTGATTATGATAATATAGAATTACATTCTGTAATTAAATTACCATCTAGTCTAACCACGATAGGTGGTAATACTGAAGAAGAAAATTAATACCAACTTGGTACTTTACGGTTTTTCCATTTAGCGAATCCTGACTTTTCTCCACGATAATAGTTTCGATAAGACTCAACAACTGATTTGACTTTATATTGTTCAGGCATTGCTTTAGCAGGTTCAGTAAAACCTTTATCTTCAATATTAGGTTTGTTAGTCAAACACCACTCAATAACATCTTGTGACTTGTGTCTCTTACCATAACGGTATGTATATTCCTTACATAACTCCAAACCTAACTCACACAAATACAAATAATTGGTAAGACTTTCCCGTGCCCATATCGAACACGGGTGATTCTTATGAGATAACTTGTATGGTACTTGGTCAGTTACTTGGTCAGTCATATGA
>Ga0070751_1000648_pt1 | contig 21337 bp, 33 predicted proteins | sample VirMetDEL_Aug_28_FD_78514 | JGI IMG/M metagenome (GOLD analysis project Ga0070751, IMG submission 78514) | Aqueous microbial communities from the Delaware River and Bay under freshwater to marine salinity gradient to study organic matter... | ecosystem: Environmental > Aquatic > Marine > Coastal...
CATCAGGTACCACTTGGTATGATTTATCAGGTAATGGTAATGATGGTACTTTGGTGAATGGAACTACTTTTAGTGGTGATAGTTTGGTGTTTGATGGAGTGGATGATTATGTTGATTGTGGTATAAATAGTATATTTAATCTATCAGATAATGATTTTACTATTGAAACATTTGTCTATTTTGATTCATCAACTTCAGAGGATGATACATATAGAACGGTTTATGGATTTCAAATATCTAATAATACTTTTTTTAGAATAATAAAGTGGAGATCCGGAATTGGAAATGGTATAAATATAGATTACTCAGTAAATGGTAATAGGTACTGTATAACCAGTACAAATTCAATACCAAGACCAAATATTGCATATACCATAACAACTCCTTTATATACAGATTTACCCGGACAATGGAATTGTTTTACAATAACAGTGTTAAATAATGTTATGTCTTTATTTATAAATGGTACAAATTATGGTTCAGTAACTTTGGGTGAAAGATGGGACACTAATCCTCGTTTTACTGTTGGTAGAGATCAAACATCTTATACTTTTATGAGTGGCAAAATTGATTCTGTTAAGATTTACAATAAATCATTATCCGACACAGAAGTTTTACAAAACTATAACGCCCAAAAATCAAGATTTGGTCTATGAGTAACACAATAAAATATAGCGAGAGTACAGAACAAAGAGCAATAAGTAAAGGTAACTGGTATATTGGAACTGGTGATATTGTAACAGATGGAGGACCAGCATTATGATAAAAGTAATTAAAAAACAACCAACAGGAACATTTAACGCAACCCGAAGAAAAGGTAATTACCTCATCGGTGAATCAACCGTTAATTACGGACCAACTGAGGTAACGGGATTTTATGGTGCAATAGAACCGCCAGAAGGTGGATTCACACTTTATATGGATAAAGAAACTGGAGGTCCATCAATCAAAGTATTTGATACACAACAAAAATTAATAGATTTTTGTAATGAAAAACTTGGATCTGATCAATCAACCATATTTGATACGATTGATTGGATTAATCAACAAGATGATTATTTTGTTGATCCAAACTATTTTGAATTTTCTGTAAAAACAGATAATACTGGAACAAGCTCATCCAACCAATTTCAACTTCCATTAATATCAAGTGGTGATATAAATTTTCTTGTAGATTGGGGAGACGGAAATACCGACACAATAACAACTTATAACCAATCAGAAACCACACACACTTATACTTCAGGTGGAACTTATACCATTAAAATCGCCGGTATAATAAAAGGATTTAGATTTAACAATGGAGGTGATAGGTTAAAAATGTTGAACATTTCAAATTGGGGATGTTTGAATATAACGGATAGTTCTTCATTTTATGGGTGTGAGAATATGACATGTGATGCTGTTGATGCACCAATAATAAGCACAACATCACTTCAAACAACTTTTTATAACTGTTATCTTTTCAATGGACCTATTGGTAATTGGGATATTAGTAACGTCACAACTCTTTCGCAACTATTTAGAGGGGCCCGTTTATTTAATCAACCATTAAATGAATGGGATACGAGTAAAGTAACTATTTTATTTTGGTTGTTTAGAGAGGCGTCGTCTTTTAATCAAGATCTTGGTAGATGGAATGTTTCTAACGTGACTAATTTTTATGGTGTCTTTCAAGCTACACGTGACTTTAATAATGGTGGGTCACCATCAATTAATGATTGGAATGTCAGTAAGGGTACAACTATGGGTGAAATGTTTAGGTTAACTAGTTTTAATCAACCATTAGATAAATGGGATGTTAGTAATGTACGAAGTATGTTCTATATGTTTGATGGGTCAGATTTCAATCAGGATATAAGTTCTTGGGATGTCAGTAACGTGGCTAATATGACTCGTATGTTTCAATCAACACCTTTCAATCAAGATATAGGTTCATGGAATGTTAGTGATGTCACTAGTATGGATTTTATGTTTTACAACGCAAGATCATTTAATCAAGATATTGGTAATTGGGATGTTAGTAATGTTGTCAATATGAGTCAAATGTTTAATCTTGCAAGCAGTTTCACAAATGGTGGTAGTGATTCAATAAATTCATGGAATACCTCAAAGACAACTAATATGTATGCCATGTTTAGAATGTCTAATTTTAATCAAAACATAAGTAATTGGGACGTATCAAAAATATCAAGTATGAGATACTTCTTCCAAAGAACACCATTTAATCAAGATATTTCGGGATGGAATGTTTCAGGTGTAACAGATATGGTACAAATGTTTATTGAGGCAAATAACTTTGACCAAAATATATCTTTGTGGGACATTAATCAAGTAACCGATTTTACTTCTTTTATGAGTCTGGCAAACGGTTTATCAATAACAAATTATAATAACTTATTAGTTGCATGGGAAGCACAAACTCCACAATCAAATATTAATATCAATTTCGGAGGAAGCAAATACACACCAAATAGTGCAGCAGCAACCGCCAGACAATCACTGATTGATAATTATAATTGGACCATAACTGACGGAGGACCAGCATAAATTTTAAATAAAATATAACAATGAGAGAAATAAAATTTCCAACAGAAAAAACCTACTTTATCGCTTATACAAACGATAGATTATGCGCTTGGGGTTCAGTTGAAACCAACCAAGAAATGTCCACAGGACAACCAAACCTTTACTCAACAACAAATGAAAATGAATGGATGGCCGAACTACAAAACTATAACGTAGTTTGGGGTTATCAATTTAATGATGAAGAATCAGCATTACAAGCCAAAGAAGATATTGATCAAGAATATGGTGAAGGAACGGCAATTGTGAATTATGCTGAATATAACACACCAAAGTTTTGGTATATATTAGGTGATTTTCCAGTAATTGAAGATGATCCAACATCTTTTCAAGTGTTTCCTAATTAAAAAAATAATTATATACAATGGCAAATTCAATAAAATATAGTGAGTCTTCTGAAAGTTTAGCTTTAAACAAAGGCAACTGGTGGATCGGAACTGGTGATAGCAACAAAGGACCAACAGTTGAGTCTGGATATTGGAATGCAATCAACCCACCATCGGGTGGTTATACTGTCTATTTAAATAAGGAAAGTAACGGACCTTCAATTCATTCAATTAGTAGTGATGGGAATTTAATAAGTTTTACGAATAAGATATCAGGTCAGAACTATACAACGGTTGCCGAATGTTTGGTTTATTATCAAACGCAAAATGATAAGTTGTGTGTTAACAGAGAATATGAGAACATAGTGACTGATGGTTTGGTTCTTAATTTAGACGCTGGTTATGTTCCCTCATATCCGACATCAGGAACTACTTTGTATGATGTATCAGGAAATGGAAAAAATGGTACACTAACAAATGGACCAACATTTAGTGGTGGTAGTTTGGTATTTGATGGAACGAATGATTGGTTAAATATTGTAGGTGCAGATAGATTAGTTAAAGGAAAATCAGAAATTTCAATGGGGGTAATGGTAAAACTTACTTCTTTAAGTTTTTTAGGTGTAGTAATAGGTGTACCGAGGTATAATTGTACTAAAAATATAGTTATTGCAACTTTTGAGAACGGTAATTTATTTTTCTACAACGATACTACAGTCTCCTGCGCAGCTGTAGCACTTAATGGGTATCTTGAATTAAATAAATGGATTTATATTGTAGGCACATTCAATGGCACAACTACTTCTTTATATGCCATTAAAGATGGTGTATTATCTTCTACCTCAGGTACTTTGGTAACAGGTACCACTAATGATTTTGATGATTATAATGTATTTGGAGTGATGGGAAGAGGTAGTAATAATTTAGGTGGTAATTTATCAAATGTGTTTGTGTATGATCGTGCAATTTCTGAATCAGAAATTCTCCAAAACTATAACGCAATAAAAGGAAGATTCGGATTATGAGTAATACAATAAAATATAGTGAAGGTTCTGAAAGTTTAGCCTTAAATAAGGGTAACTGGTGGATAGGTACAGGTGATAGTAATAAAGGACCAACAGTTGAATCGGGTTACTGGAATGCAATTAATCCACCTGACGGTGGTTATACTGTCTATTTAAATAAAGAAACAAACGGGCCTTCAATTCATTCTATAAATAATGATGAGAATTTAATTTCATTCACTAACAAGATATCAGGTCAGAACTATACAACGGTTGCTGAGTGTTTGGTTTATTATCAGACTCAGGATGATAAGTTATGTGTAAATAGAGAAATAGAAAATATTGTAACTGATGGTCTTATTCTTAATTTGGATGCAGGACATGTTTCTTCATATCCTGAATCAGGTACCACTTGGTATGATTTGAGTGGTGGTGGTAATGATGGGAGTTTGGTGAATGGACCGACATATAGTGGTGGTAGTATGGTGTTTGATGGAGTGGATGATACAGTTATAATTCAAAATAGTGTTTCATTAAGTAGTTTTACTGAAATATCGTTTAATTTTTGGATCAGGTTTTATAATTTAGACTATGAAAATAACACAGGTGTTATATATGGGTTTTTAAGAAAAGGAGATATAGATGATCCCCCTACAGATCCTCCAACTCCTCATTATGGGTTCTGGGTTTCGTATGATAATAGGTTAAATAGAAATTTATTTTCTTATTTTGCATTCGGAAATGATGCGGGTGGGTGGAATGGTGGCGGAAACTCTTTTACCTCGGTAAGATACACCTTTAATAATAATCAATGGTATAACATATCGGCAACTGTGGATAGTGAAGAGTTAGGTAAACTGTATATTAACTCAGAACTTCAAGGTACCGTACAATTCTCAGATGTAAACTTAAATACTTCTAGTAATATATCCACATACTTATCAAGACTCGTGGATTATCCTATTACTCAAGTATATAACCGAGCATTAACATCCGAAGAAGTTCTCCAAAACTACAACGCACAAAAAGGAAGGTTCGGTTTATAATTTACTGATTAAATTATATTTATATTAAAACATTTAGTGTTATGGCAAAAAATATGGCCGACTTTGTGGATCCATTATTAATGAATATTGTTAAATCAAATTATTCCATTATTGAGGATATACACGGCATCACGGCAGGTGGTGAGAACACAGGAATTAGAGTGACCGTTGTTTTTAATGATGAATATAAAAAATACGGTTTTGAAGAAATGAATAGTTTGGAAAAGACCATAAAAAAAGATATAAAATCAGCCTTAATGTTTTTGAACCCTGATTATGTGTCCGTTGAATTTTATGTTGAAGGATGAATAAGTCAAAAAAAATAATTGATTTTTTTAACAAAATAAAAATTGATCACAAAAAAATGGTCAGATCTTCTGAATTGGTAATGGATCATGCAATGTTGGAAGATAAATTAAAAGATTTGCGTTTTAATTATGAATCAGGGACTTTTTATATTGATGTTATATTAAACATTGATGATATGGAAAATGTTTATTGTCCGAGCCAAGAGTGCCGTTCAATAATATCTGACTTTTTAAATTTGGATCTCGGAATGTATGTGAATTATTTTATTCTTCCGTTTGTTGAAACGTATTATTTGGATGTTATTCCGGCAAATTTATTTGATTTCACAAAAATAACCATTAATGTTCTTGATTCCAAAGATAATTTATTGGTTACATATTAAACACTTCCACCATCTGTAATGGTCCAATTATAATTATCAATTAATGATTGTCTCGCAACTGATGCGGCACTGTTTGCGGTATATTTGGATGTACCAAAATCAACAGTAATATTTGGTTTTGGTCCTTGTGACTCCCAAGAGATTAATATATTATCATAATATTCAGTATCTAAATTGTTACCTTTCATAAATTCAAAATAATCAGTTATACCTGTAATGATCCAATTTGAAATATCTTGGTTAAAAACAGCATTATTAAGTTCAAACATTTCCCTAACTGTCACCAAACTAGAAGTATCCCAAACACCAATTGGTTGATTAAATGAACTATTTAACCAAAACATCCTATTCATATTTGTAACACTACTAACATCCCAAGAACTTATATCTTGATTGTATGTAGACTCTTGAAAAAGGTTACCCATATTTGTAACATTACTAACATCCCATTTTGAAAGATCTGTTGTAAATTGTTGAACACTAAAAAAAGTTTGATAAAGACTTGTTATATTGGAAACGTCCCATTTACTTAAAGATTCTGAGTTTTTAAGACAAATACCTGCAGACCTGTAAAATGTTCTAAACATATTTGTACAATTTTCCAAATTTGGTATACTATGAGTATAAACTTGTAAATTAGAACAACCAGGAAATGCACGATCCATAGATGTCCATTTCGTGTCCCCCCAATTTCTAACTTCCAATATCTTTAATGAATCGGCAACTCTTTCGCCCAGATTATCATCATTAAAAAATACTCGTTCCATATCACCATAACATTTCACTTCATATTGACCTGGTGACGGATAGGTATGAATTGTGGTTCCGGTCAGACCGGTGCTCACGGTACCATCTCCCCATTCTACGGTAAAGTCATCTCCAATTATGGGGAATTTAAATTGGTTATTTTCGGTAACACCTACTTTGGTGGTATCAATATATATTTTAAACTTAAAACGTTCATAGAATTGATTAAAGTTATGTAAAATTTCTTCATCAGATAGAACTCTGTTATAAATAGAAACACCATAATAATCATATTTTGATACGTTACTATTACTGGGGTTTCGGGCAAGAATAAGTCTGTAATATGAATAATCAACTGCAGAACCTGAAAAACTTTGAGTATGTCTTAATTCACCATTAATATAAAATTTGCATAAATAATCTTCATCCACAGTAATTGCAAGGTACTTTAAACCGGTGGGTATTTCTCCAAGATTAACAGAAGAATCGGTCACATTATTAATACGAATGTAGTGTTCAGTTTCACTTTCTCTTTTCCATATGATACCAAAAACAGTTGCGAACCAAAATAATCTTTTTTCACTACCGATATTTGCATCATCAAAAGCAATAATAAAGGTGGAATTTTTTTGTCCCACACCGGCAGATAAATCATTTTCAATTGAATCATCAACACCATCGGTTCTAATCAATCCATTATTATAATATTTTAAAATGGGACCGTTAATTAACGATAAATCAAAACCATTACCAGTTAAATCATACCACGTGTTCTGATTTATGGAGATGGATGGAGTAAACCCCGCATCCAAATGGGCCATCAAACCATCAGTAATAATATCAGGGTAATTTTCATTAACCACCATAATATCAGGATCAGAAAAAGTTTGGGGTATAACCTCATCATATGTGTCACCCGAATAACCAAATTCGTTTTTTAATAAACGAGTTAAGGATATATCCCCATCGGCACCAAAAATCCTTAAATTATTTGAATTATCTTTATAATAAACGGCATAACCCCCATTTGGTACATCTGCTGCGGCATAAAAACCCGTAACGTCTGATGGTCCATAATTGGTATCATTAATACCTAATACCAAATTTCCCTTCTTGATTGTGTTATTAACCGCAGACTCACTAAATTTAATCACATTTCCCATATAATATAATTATAAGGCGTTTAAATAATCATTTATAATATCCACAAAATCATCATTTTCGGTTATAAGAGGACCTCCCATACCGTACATTGAAAATTCACTTTCTGAAACATTATATCTATTTCCTATTATGTTTTGGAAACCCCCAAATACCGATGTTGAAGGGGTGTTCAATTGAGGGCTTTGAGTTTTATTGTTAAAAACATAATAATATTGTGAATTATCTCTGGCAACTTGCTTAAAACCCAATACTTTTATATCAAAAGGTGTTGAGTTATAATCGGAGTTAATTCTATTACAACAATTTCCAGCAGACCAAGCGGTTGAATTTCTATTATCATCTGAGGTTTCCAACCAAGCACCTCTTACCCAATCATTTAGATAATAATATCTACCCGCATTATCAAGTTGATAATTAACACCTTGAGTTGCGGGAGCATATTGTGTGGATAAATATGCATCAGTTCCATCACCCTTAAAACCAACATTCGGAGTGAAGATCGGTCCATTTATTTCCTTTATGGTGTGATAACCAGGGGATTTCCAATTTATGCGAGCAAATTCCCTATTTTCGGTCGCAAAAATCCAAAAAACATCCATCTTATCCCATATACCATATTGTTTTAAGGACTTAACCATTGTATTTTGCAATAAAATTTGATCTCCAGAAGGAACTTCAATATTATTATTTAATGCATAGTTCAGAACATTCAAATAATCATCATCCATTTCTTTGGTCTTCTGAGCAATAAAATTTTGTTTAACTGTATTGGCCGACAATGCGGCGTCATAATATTTTATAAAAGATATATTTGCACCCAAAAAATAAGAATTTAATTGGGTCCCTCTTCTTCCAATAAGATAATTTGCGGTATTGTTTATATTACCAAAACCAATCGTATCGGTGGCTTCAACCAAAGATCCATCAATATAAAGTTTTGCACCATCTGAAACACCTTTTTCGTAGGTTAAAACAATATGATAATATCTTCCCAATACAAGAGCAATATTTCTATTATTTAATTCATAACCGTTTTCTGTTGTTATTATATAATGAAAACGTAAAGCATTATTAATCCAGATATAAAAACCTTGCGTATCCACACCCACATAATCATCAGGATTAAAAATTCCGTCATCAGAAATAACCGGACTTTCATTTAATTTAAAATAAATCTCAAAAGAGAAACTTCCATCTCCAATTTGTGGCAAAGGACCGACCGAACCATAATCATCCACCCCATCAAAAACAATTGTATCCGCAGAATATGATGGTCCATTAATTAATTCGGCATTATAATCATTTCCACTGGTGTCATACCAAACGGAACCTGATCTCGGAAATGACGAAGTAAAACTAGCATCCAAATTCAATACCAAATTATCAACAAAATAATTCTCATACGTTTTATTATTGATCATAATATTCCCCTGACTTGCTGCCCAACTTAAAATCTCATCAGTTGTATTACCAGTGGATGGAAAATTATTTTTTATCAAACCAACCAATTCTTGATCATTTTCCACCACATATATTCGGGGGTTATTATCTTGATCCAAATAATAAATTGTATAACCTGAAACGGGGGGGTCAATCCCAGCATAAAAACCTGTAACCTCTGATGGACCATAATCCTTATTATTGACACCCAATAATAAATCACCCTTCTTAATGGCACGGTCTTGTTTTTGTTGCGAGTATTTAATAAAATTTCCCATATCTCATAAATATTAAAAGATTAATAATGAACATATTTATTTTTTAATTAAATTTTATTACATTTGAATCAAAACATAATATTATGAGCGAACAGACAGAATACCAAACCATAAAGATTGAAGAACACCAAATCACACTAAACTCCAAAACCGACCAAGAACAAATATATAAACTAAGAAAACTACCATCTCTTGAACTCGGAACAGAATACATCTTTATAAAAGGTAACTACTTTATGTTATGACCACCAAAATACCAAAAATAGATATCCTAAATAAATTCATTAAATCACTGGGGAATGACCAAACCTATATTGATTCACTAATCTCTCACCCCCTACATGAATATAATGAACAAACAGGAGATTTTGAACTAAAAAACTATGCACTAGAAGTGAATATAATGACAGATGTTCCACAAAATATTCATGAAGTTACAAAATCACTAAAAAACTTCACCGATTTTGAATTTCTTATTTCACTTCTAAATAATCAACCCTATAAAGAGAAAACAGAATCTCACTAAACATATTATTCTGTAAACATTTATCCTCACCGCGGGGGTCTTAATGAAACTTTCATAAATTATCTTTCTCAAAGATCTAAAATAAAGTTTTATAACCCATATCCCAACGTCTATCCTTTTCCATTATCTATTAAGTCCCAACGTATTATACCCCAACGTCTCCACTCCAACCAAAAAAGGTTATATAAGAAACATATATAGAATAACCTCCAATGTAATACAGAGAATTACGTTAGTTTTGGGGGGTATTTCTATGACTTCCTATAATCTTACCCCCACTTAAACCCAAAACCCCTTAAAATACCATAAAATGACCCCATTTGGGGTCCAATTACCCCTGAAATATACACAAATTCATCACCTTCTTTGTGAATTTCTCTAAATTTCACATTTTTGGGGTTTTCATCGGCAAAATCCACCCTTTTTTAAGGATTTTCTCCTAACTTTTTACCGAACAGATCCCCGAACTTACCATTTGGGGGGATCTTAACCAGATCTGGGGGTTATTTTATGGAAAAACAATAGGTGGGGGGATCTCTCTGGTACCGGATACGGATTTTTTCCGACTTTTTCGTCCACCTTCGGTGATCGTTGGTTTTTTTGTGAAAAAATTTTTTTCGGGTCCTCCGTCCCGTATTTTTCTGACTTTTTTGGTCGAGTTTTTCTGCTGAACCCTTTAAAATTAACTTATTCCTTTGTATTATACTATTTATTATTATGAAAAACAACGTACCCACAGAACTTTTAAGAGACTTTTTTAAGATGCTCGGACCGAAGGTACCTAAAGAGTTTTATGACTTCACAGTGGAACCTGAAACGACCGATGGGGGTGTTTTATATCATGTATTTAAATTTAAATTACCTGATAGTTTGAAAGAAGAGTTAAATATATCAGATAATTTGTTGCCTATGTTTGCGTCATCTATGGAAAACTTATTGTTATCCAAAATGGTACAAAAGGGAGTTGATAACGATCTTAATTTAATGATTGAATTCATTCAGTCATTACCTAAATTTAAGGAACGTATTGACACCTACTTTAAAGGACAAAACGTAAAGACTGTTTTTGAATTTGAGTAGTTCCCATAAATCACTAAATAAAAGAAGATGGGACATGATAAGGAAATTAATAAAGTTGAAAAACAAATAAAAACTCTGGAAAAAGAGAAAAAGGAAATTCAAGATAAATGTTTACACAAAGAAACAAAGGTTAATTTTGAAGAGGGAAAAAATACGATGAGGTTATTTTGTGTTAATTGTAATGTGATGCTCGGATTTCCATCACAAGAAGAAATAAATAAATTTTTAAACAATAACAAAGATGAGTTGTAAAAATTGCACGTGTGAAGACGGAAAATGTTTAAATGAACAATGTAATTGTGAAAATTGCAATTGCAGAATAGATGAAACGGCCTCTTCGGAGGACTAGGACCGTTCAGTTATGGACGATTTGAAGGGAGAGGTTCGCTACCATCTCCCTTTTTGTGTTTAATCAAATTTTTTGAACCCCGTGAATTCAGGTCTTTGTCCTGCGGCAACCAATCTGTTTAAGAAATTAATTCTTTTTTGAATCGCACCTTTCATTAATGTTAACATCTCTAAATCATATTCTGAATTAACATAATTAAGAAAATCTTCAGTCGTGAAGTTTGGTTTGTAGTCATCCAAATCAATCTCCTCATTCATATTACCTGTTCTTGATGGTATTTCCTCAACAGTTTCTATTTCTTGCTCAACATCCCACGTGTCTAAAGTTTCACTTCGTTTAAGTGTTCCATCACCTATAAGTATTTCATTCTCAGATATTAGTTCATAAATACTAATTTCATTATATGCCTCAATCTTTAATTCATAATCCTCACGGATACTTGCGGTGAAGTCTTCATAACCAGTAATGAGGTATTGTTTTAATCTAGGTATAGTATAATCAGAAGGATTTTTTGAGTTTGATTTTATAACATCAAGATTTTCTAATATGAAGGCACTTATAAATAACTGATTGTCTATCTTGTAAATATCTAATTTTGAAATATTCACCATAGAGGAAAATTTAAATATATGATCAATTAGTTTATTATTATTTTCAGTAGACGGTTGTATAAATGAAATATCTTCATAATCGTTTATATCATCAAATAACGTTGGGTTGTTTTTGTAAATATAATTTAATAAAACAACTAAGTTTTTTATAGGTAAAGGTGATGTAACAGGTCTTTGTTCTTGCTCATTAAGAGACATCAGTTTTCTTATACGTTTTATACTGGACATTTTCTTTTTTTTAAATAAATATCAAAGTATTTATTATAAAACATCACTTTAATGGAAAAAAGAAAAATTGTTAAATTAATTGAATCCTATTTAAGAAAGTTCATTAAGGATAATAAAAAACCCGGTGTTAGTTACATTGTTAGTGTGTTATTACGTTCACCTATGTTCAATAATATTTTGGTAGGTACATATTCACCTGAAGAAATATTAAGAATTGCTTATACGGTATTCTACTTATTTGATGGTGATGATTATGTTTCTGCAGAATGGAGAAGTCAAAAGGATCTGTTTGTTATTGATGTTTATGAAATCGCGGATCTTGAAGGTAACTACGAGGATTGTTCTGTATGTGGAGGTGATGGACAAATGGATTGCGAAGAATGTCTTGGTCAGGGTAGTGAAATTTGTTTTGATTGTGAAGGTACAGGTACTGATGATGGTGAAGAATGTAGAAGTTGTGATGGGGGAGGTAATATAACATGTGATGTGTGTTACGGAGACGAATCAATTCAATGCCCCAAATGTGAGGGTACCGGTGAAATTGAACTAGAAGATATTATAACTTTAACTAGAGAAATATGGATCACAGGTAATTATGAATTGGCCGAAAAAATAAAAGAAGAAGGTAAAGATAAAAACATTATTAGAGATTTTTATGATACTTTAGATGATAAAAATAATTCAGGATCTTTATTCTTAGTAAGAAATGTAATTGACTCTCAGACAATACCTCTAAGTGAATTTGAAGCAGAATACGGACCTTATGTTGAAGTTGAAAAAGATTATATAGTAAATTCGGTAAAAAATCTAAACGATAGTAATTTAGATTTAAATATAAAAGACGGATCTTCACCAACAATAGGTTAGAAATCATGTGGGAATATATTTTAGCGGCAACATTATCTTTTTCCGCCCAAATAAGAGCCCCTCGTAATGATAATGAGACTTTACAATATCAGTTTAGTTATCAGATTGAAAATAAAACTGATAATACTCATCTTTTCATCATGCAAGGTATTGAAACCGCAAATGATGTCTTATTTTTAGATATGAGAGGAAAGTTTGATTACAACAGCAATAAGTTACTTTTCAAATTAGATTATCAACAAGTCGGAGGAAAACAGATACATCAATATACCCAAGATTTACGAGCAAAATTTAACGATTTTTCAATAGGGACCGCAATTGTATGGGACGTACCAAACTCTATGAAATTAACACCTTCATTTGGTTACAAAAAAATAATTGATTCAGATAAATGGGAGATACAAACCGATTCAGATTTATACATAACCGAGATCATTTCATATCAAACAGATTTAAACGTAAAATACAAAATTAACGAAAATGTTGCAATCGGAGTTATCGGAAATTACGTTAAAACTGAAACAAACGAAAACTATATGGGAATGTTTCAGGTAACATTAAGTAGGTAATTAAATTATTTTGAATATTTTCTCAAATAATTATTCAACTTATTTAAGTCAGTAATTTCGGGAGTAATGATTGATAAATTTCCTCTTTTAATTTGAATTGATTGATCTTTTCTATTAAAAATCACATCACCTTTAACGAAATTTTCACCATCAACAACAAAACCGGCCTCTTCAATAACGTATTTTTCAATATCATTATTATAATTTGGAGCAACTACCTTCACAGGTACGTCCTCAATTTTATCAGGAACAATAAAAGAAGTTTCTTCTTGTTTAACAACTTCTTCTTTTACGATTTCAGTTTCTTGTTTTTTTCCGAATAATTTACTAAAAAAACTTTTCATTTTTAATTTAATTTAAAACATTATTTATTCCCTCAAAAATAAGGGTTTGTGGCATATCACAAGTGTATAAATAATTATCTGGTTTTTTATTAATATTCACCGTCCAATCATTTATTTTTTTAGTATCAAATAGTTCACTTAACGTTAATATATCTGAAAAAGTTACCCCTTGATCAAAGTTTAAGGTTTTTCGCTCTTTGTCTATCGTCAGTTTTATTTTCATTTTTCTTTACTGTTATACATTTACCTTCTTCAATAATTTTCCAAAGATAAAATAATAAAAATACTTCAATCAGTAAAGATATAGTTTCAAATAACCAAAAAGTTTGTTCATACCCTATCTCATTAAGAACCGACCCCTTCATCGTATTAACTATTGCAATTAACGAAATACCAATAAATGAGATTATCAATTTTTTATATTTCCTACAAAGTTTTAAATACCTTTTCATAATTCAATTTTATAAATACGGATCCAATGTGTCCGCATCTTTTGCAAATTCAGTTCTAAATGCCTCAGTAAACTGACCGTCTGAGTCCAAATACTTTAAAGGTATTTCAGAGAATACCCAATCTAAGGCTAACATCGCAACCAAATGATCCTGTTTATCATAAATTGGCACCGCACAATGAGAACGTGTACCCAAAGATAATGTTAACGATCTTAAGGCAATATCCTCAATATTATTAACATCAGAAAAAAACATCTTTTGATCCATAACATCTTTGATGTATAAACTAAAGTTGTTTATTAAATGATTTTGATTTTTTTCAGCTTTTCTTTCCAATCCATCTGAACACCTTTCATATGTGATTGAAATCTTTTGCATCGGTGACGTAGTGTAAAATGCACCACCATTATGAAACTGCCAAATATATACCCTATCTGAATTATACCTTCTTCTAATCTCACGAATCGCCAAATGTACGATCTCGTCCTTCTGTATCTGTTGCATCAAATCTTCCTTTGATTTGACCTTTAATTTTTGTTCATTCATCCTCCTGAAAAAACCAGCACCCACCAACGCCACAACTATACTGGTTACAGAAGTAATCAAAACTTCAAACATTTTTACCCAATCCATTAAAAAATAATTTTTTACTATAAATATATTCAATAACCGGGTTTTTGTATTTTTCGTACTAAAATAAAAAAAAATAACCCCACCGAAATGATGGGGTTTAAATGTTAGAGAGTTGTAAAGGTCATCTCACTTGAGATATAAGTCCAAAAGTCATCAACATCCACTTCTGTTTCAAAATATGGCATAATTTAAAAAATTATAAATCAATAAACTCAATGTCCTTTTTACAAACAGTCATAAAAACATGATGAAAATTACTATCAACTGGATTAGGGCCAAAATGTGTTGTCAATTGTCCGTTAAGTTCTATATCAAGAAAATCCTCATACAGTCTTTCATCATACGATTTATCTTTATAAATTTTCATTTGCGGATATTCTTTCCAGTTCCATTCTTTAACTACGGTACCTATTTGTCCGTCTTTTAATTTTAGTACCTTCATGTTAATAAAGTTTATTATTTTTTAGATTTGATTACCTCATCAATAATACCATACTCTAATGCTTCATCAGCTGACAACCAAAAGTCACGAGAAGAGTCTTCCTTAACTTGTTTTGGATCTTTTCCGCAGAATTCACCCAAAAGGTCAAATAAGATATCATTAACTTTGATCCATTCCTTCATTGAGATTTCTGCATCTTGGATATTACCAACTGCACCACCTGAAGATTGGTGTAACATTGTTTTTGAGAAACGAAGTGATGCTCGTTTTCCTTTTGTGCCGGCACCTAATAGTACTGATCCCATTGATGCTGCCATTCCTGTATTAACAGTTGCAATATCTGATTTGATATAGTGCATCACATCCACCATAGATAAACCTGATTTAACTGAACCACCAGGTGAGTCAATGTGCATGGTGATATCCAAATTATCCACGTTATCCAAAAACATTAATTGTGCTTGAACAATAGTGGACATATTATCATTAACAGGACCAGCAACCCACAAGATACGGTCCATCATCAAACGAGAGAAAATATCCATTTGGTGTGCTCTCATTTCACGTTCTTCCAAAATATATGGAGTCATTGACGATTCAACCTGTTTTTGGTAATAGTCAAATTTTAGTGAGGATACGTTGTGATCACTCATCGCATAGCTTTGAAATTCTTTTGTAATATTCATATTCATTATTATTTAGAGTTTGATTAAATGTATTAAATTATATTATATAAAACAACCTGTCATCAAGATTTTTAAAGAAAAATATCCGATTGTAACCATCTATTTAAGTTATTGGTTAACTTTATTTATCACTGATTCATTTATTAGTGTGTTAAGAAAAATGGAACAATTTGGTATTAATTCTATTATAGTAAAAACAGGAATTAAATTATTAGATTTATCGTTCTACGCCACCGTAATTATGATGTTGTATATTATTTTTAATAATCAACGAAATAAAAAATGATTATTTTTTTTGTTTTGAGATACCCAAAATGCAATCCAAACACTGATTATAAGTGTGAGGTAGTGAAATAGGTATTTCTTGCTGACACTCCTTACAAAAAAGAGGAGTGTAATCTTCTTGTATTATTTCCATATTAATAATTCCAATAATTCCAAAATGTATAACAACTCATACAAATCACCTCACCCTTTCGTGGGTCCAACTTTGTTTTACCTGATCCACAAGAAGGACATTTTTTTCTTTTTGGCTTTGAGTCAGTCATAACTTATAATGTGTTTATATTTATATAAGACAAAGATATAAAAAATAACTTAAAATGAAACAAAACAAAAAAGAATTTAATGAAGCCTTAGGTGTTCCGTCCAATATTACTCAGACGGCACAAGAACTTTTTAATGATTTTAAAAGGGAGTTTAAAAAACGCATTAATGTAAATGAATTGGAATATGAATTTCAATATAAGCCACGTTTTCCATATAGAATTGCAGATATGGACATTAATGAAATAATTTTTCACGTTAACTTAAATCCAACTGATCAAACTAATAAAGTTGAGGTATTATCAATGGGTGTACCTTCATCGGCATCTATAGAAACAACAGGAAAAAAACCTATCTTATTAACCGTAGATAAAGAAGGTACCTCACAATTGTTTATTAATATTGCAGTTCCTGAAGATTGGTCTGAAGGTGAAGTGATACATTATTTTGATTCAAATAGAGTTAAAAACATATCAACATTTGCTCACGAACTTAAACATGAATACGACTCATTCAAAAAACCCGCAGGTTCGGTAAAAGAAAGGGCGAAATATGTGGGAGCAAAAGAAATGATAGGTGGTTTACCTCCGTTGATGGATTTTGCATTTAATTTATATTATATAAGTGATATTGAAAGTTTGGTTAGACCTTCAGAGGTTGCCGCAGAATTAAGGACTAGTGAGATACCAAAAAAAGATTTTCTTGAATTTATAATTAACAATGACACATACAAACAACTAAAAGAAATTCACGAATTTTCAGTGGATGAAATGAAAGAAGAATTGAAAAAATATGCTGATGATATCAGAGAAATAGCAATTGAACTTGAAGTTGATAATGCCGAAAATTTAACTGATGATGAGTTGGCTAGTTTTGCATTACATATTGGATACATTACATTAATAGATAAAACTTCAGAAAAATATTTTGAATACTTATTCCCTAACCCATTTACAATGTTATTTGATCCTGAAACAGATAAGAAAAAGGATTGGTTTGAAACTTATAGAAAAAGATCATTGAGGTTTAAAGATAATCCTGAAAATTTCTATAAAAAGGCAGAAAAGGATTTTAAAATTAAGGGTATCAAAATGATGAGAAAACTCGTAAAACTATATGATTATATAATAGAAAACCCTTCCGAATAAGAAGGGTTTTTTACTTTAAACCAAAACAGACCATTTCGGTATTTCTCTATTTTTCCACTTTGAGAAGGAGACCTTCTCTCCATTGTAGTAATTTCTATAAGACTCAACAACTGACTTTACTTTATATTCATCAGGCATTGCCTTTGCTGGTTCGGTAAATCCTATGTCAGGAATATTTGGTTTATTTATCACACACCATTCAATAACTTGTTGGGATTTATGTTTTTTGCCATAACGGTACGTATATTCATAACAAAGTTCCAAACCCAATTCACATAACCACAAATAGTTGGTTAGACTTTTCCGGGCCCAAATGGAACAGGGATGATTTTTGTGAGATAACTTGTACGGTACTTGGTCGGTAACTTGATTGGTCATATGATGGACACCGCAAAGAAGTTGTGCTGTTTCCAATATCATCTTAACAACGTGTTTGTCATTATGATACTCCGCACACTTCTTAACATCCCAATCTAAAACAAATATATTCATTACAAAAATTTTAATACTTTTTCCTTAATTCCACTTTGTTTGATACCTTCATTAGAATATGGAGTATGAACAAAATTGGTGAGACCCGGTATTGAACCGTCTTCAGAGGTAAAAACCTTACTCAAATAATCTACACTCATATCCAAATCATCAATCGCAACCCAATGAGTAACCTCAGGATGGTTTTCTACCCAATGGTTGATTTCCATACTACGTTCCAATTCTAAGTCAGCACGGAATCTAAGTCTTTTCCATTCAGAAGGGAAAATATCCTTAAAGTTTTCAGTACCCCCGATTGGTCTCTTAATAATACCCTGAGACTCGTAGTAATCACCCAGCTCTTCCAGATTTGCGTGAAATCTCCAATCTGATGATACTACTATCTCCGCTCCTGTTTCCTCTAAGATTGAGTTTAGTACCTTTATTGCCTTCTTATCAAAATTATCGAAACGATATTCCACAGGTATTTCACGTGAGGTCATCGACAATTTACGACCACCCCACTCTTTTTGTTTCTTATGTCTGCCTCCCCAATTATTAGAGAGGCAGATTACACCATCGTTATCTAAAAATATTACTTTCATTTGTATTTATCTTTTAAAATCACATCGTAGTAATTTATAGTCTTTTTCTCTTTCCCGTTTGAAGTGATATAAGTCAAAGGGAACTCCTCTTTACACTGTTCAATCCTCTCTCTCGGTGACTTTGTTTTATCGGTATCATTCTCATAATACAACCAAGACTCCCAATAATGGTGTTGTTCTTCAGGAATTACCATAACGGCAATTTGCCACTTAAAGAATACAAACGATACCAAAGGTGACCATTCAAATCGGTAGTCAGTACTAGTCCATTTTGTCTTATAACCCAAAGATACGAAATCAAACCCAATCTTTTTCGGAACTGATTTTTGATAACCAGGGTTATCAGGATTATTAACCCATCTTCTTGGAAAGAAATATGGGGTACCAATAGCAATCTTACCAAAATACCATTTTAGTTTTGGTCTTTTGAAAGGTGAACTAAACGCTTTTATGTAGTTGAATCTTTTCATTCTAATAGGTTATCAAAATTAAGGTTATACTCAGTCATTTTTTGGCGCAACATTTTCCGAACTTTTATATATGCATCATATTCTTCGGTCGGCATCTCATCAGGTGCATGTTTGGTTAAACCGCGAAGTTCTTGGTCCAAATCCCATAACACCATCATAATATCAAGAGATTTCACTGCTCTCATATGCGACATTCTATCGTCCACATCTGTTAAGTCGTATTTTAATATTGCCCTTGCCATTTCATTAAATTGTTTTGGTGGATCCTGTAGGACTTGAACCTACGACCAACTGATTATGAGTCAGCTGCGCTAACCAACTGCGCCAAGGATCCAAAAAATAGGGACTGGTTACCCCTTTTGTACCGTTAAACCGGTTGACGTTCTCATCTCCACACAAACCCCTTGGGGTATACAGTGGCTGGTTGTTTCAAAGAATATCGTTGTGATGAGACTTTCACGATACCTTTGCCGGCATTTGTTTTACAAAGATATAAAAATTTTGAATATTACAAAACCAAATTTAATATTTTTTCCACCGTGTTGTCATCCACACTGATGTCAATATAATTAACCTTATTCTCTGAAAGAATGTTTTTGATTTTGTTATGAAAAAAAGAAGATTGAGTTTCATCTTGGAACCTTCCGTCAGTTTGAAACTCACCCTCCTGACGGTTTAATAAAAAATTAATGTTGTTATACCGATTGAAAATATCAACAACCACCTGATCAAAAATATCACCATAAATGGATGCAGGATAACCCGTGTCATATCCGTTCTTATATGCCAAAGACAATAAAATTGGGGAATCCAAAATAATAAAATCTACCTTCCCATAAGAACGGACAATTCCACGATGCTGATTGGCAAAAATATATAACTGATCATTGATCTGAGAAGAATTTTCCTCCCACGCAACCTGTTTGGGGAACTCATAAGGGTTGTCACAAGAAATATTGCGCTTTTTAAATTCATAAAATAAACCCGAAGTAACCGTTGATTTACCAGAACCCGGTCCCCCAAACAAATTAATAATACGAGTGTCTTTCATTTTTAACCGATCTCTTTGATCTCTTTTATTGTATAAACACTGTTATGTGTGGTATTTTTTTGAAACAAGTCCGCAATTTTTTTCGCCTCCTCATATGTATCAAACTCATAAGGCAATCCCTCAGGATCATTAATCAAAATGGTTTGCTTCACACCATTTATACCACCATTATTGGTTTTCAAAACAACAAATGCCATAATTAAAGTTTTACCAATTCACTACCATTTGACGAATAACGGTTTTCACCATACATAATTTCAAAATCACCATCTCTAACAGTTAATTTCATAACACTATCATCAGATGACTTTAACTCAATAATCGTATTGATCTCACTTAGTTCCAAACGACCCCCGTCTCCAACCTGAATTTTCATTTTTGTAATTTTTTAATAAGTTTATTTATAAAAGTATAAAATAAATTTCATAAAGAATCAACCTCTATTCACCCCTTTTTTCCCTTGAAAATATCTTGAATTTCTTCTTACCTATCTTCCAAAATAACTCAGAACCCTCATATGGCCCCACAGATAATTTTAAAGTTGATCGTTCAATCGCCTCCTCATCCAATAACTCCTCCGTGGACTCCGCAAACTTGATCGGATCATCACCATCAAACTGATAATAATACTCAACCCCGTTTTTGAAATATTTCTTCTCTTCAGACATAATAATTAGATTAAGTCGGGATACCAGGATTCGAACCTGGGACCCCTTGGTCCCAAACCAAGTGCGCTACCGGACTGCGCCACATCCCGAAATTTGCAGGATATCGCTTAACCTGCGGTGAGTGTACCTTTCACCTTGTTCCCTTGCGGTACTACGATTTTTTTGTGGAGGTAGTGAGACTCGAACTCACGACTTTCTGCGTGCAAAGCAGATACTCTAGCCAACTGAGTTATACCCCCATGCCGAAACCGCTACGAATAACGGTTTCTTTACTCCTTCTCCACTTACCCCTTTCGGGTGGAAGGCGAG
>Ga0070751_1000650_pt1 | contig 21300 bp, 42 predicted proteins | sample VirMetDEL_Aug_28_FD_78514 | JGI IMG/M metagenome (GOLD analysis project Ga0070751, IMG submission 78514) | Aqueous microbial communities from the Delaware River and Bay under freshwater to marine salinity gradient to study organic matter... | ecosystem: Environmental > Aquatic > Marine > Coastal...
CGAGGCCGTGAAGAACAAAGATGGCGAGTAAAAGACCTGCCACCAAGAAGATTTCGATGGATCTCGCCCCCGAGATGTTGAACGAGATTGATGCCGATGCGATCCGGTGCGGGCTGACCCGAGCCGACCGTATCCGCCTCGCGCTCTGCCGGGAGTTTTCTTTCCGATGGGAGCCGATTGCCATGAATCGGCCCGATGCAGACCCCAAGATGCGGACTTTCATCGCCGGGGAGGAAGTCTCAACGATCAACGCCAAGAATATCCGAGAGGCGTGGCAGAAGATGAGGGACGCGGCGGACGCTGCCGCTGCCGGTACTTGCGCCTGCCCCCAGAGAAAACACATCCCCCAGTGTCCTCGGTTCAAGCCGAGGCCGCCGGCGCAGGTCTAGACTTGCCCACTGTCCTGCGCTGGCGTAACCTTATCTCCGACCGACGCTTACTCCTCAAGCAAGGTCGCTACCCCTACTCCAGAGCGGTCCCCTTCGGGGGGCCGTTTCTGGTTTGGGGCCTGCAACCCGCGTAACTCAATCTTTTTTTGATTCAATCAGACCGGAGAGTGCCTTGAGCACAATCTCCGTTCCGGGGTCTGCCTTGTCGTCGCCCACTGACTTCGCACGCAGCCGCAGTTCCCGTATCACGCGAACGTCGTCCCCTGGTATCACTCCAGCGTCCTGTAGCGCGTCCAGGACCATCTTTGCGTGATTGTCGAGGTCTGAGTTCGCCCGAGGTCTATGGACCGTTATTTCAACCATTACGGGACCGCTGAACGGGCTGACCTCGTGGGACTCAATCTGTTCCACGAGGTACTTCCGGTGGCGGTTACTGGTTTTCGGGTAATACGGCTTTCCCCACCGAGCGTGACGTAATCTGCCCTGTGGGATGGGTACGCCGGGAATCCATATCTTTACGCGGCGCTTGCCCATTACGGCTTGCAGGTGTTTAGGTCGTGACCGACCAACCAATCAAAGTCGAGGCTTTCTTCCGCCAGTTCTTCAAACTCCTGAATCACGAAGGCATCAATGTGCATCGCCGCCAAGTCGTCGCGTTCCTCTGCCGTCAGTTCATTCAGCATCAGCCGGCGACCGAAGGCACTCGTCTCCGTCACTCGGTATCTTTCGGGTCGGTGTCGGTAGAGGATGTATCTCCCCCGAACGGTTTCCCACTTATGCGCCTGTCTGGGTTTGGCAGAATCCGAATCTCCTCCGGGCATGGATACCCCCTCCTCCGCGTAATCGGGTGCTTGTTCCCGATCCTCGTTATCAACCACCGCTTCTCACACGCCTCTAAGACCGCGTTCGGGTCAAAACCAAGCGTCTCGCATAAGGGCACGAAGTAGAACGGCCATTCCCGCTCCGTGGACTTCATCCACTCTCGTGCGTCCTCAATGTCCATCTCCGCATCGCGTATCGCTTCGCTCAATACAACCAACATCAACCGGCGTTCCGGCACCCGATACTTGTCCAAAGGCAGTTGTTCAGGAAGAATCCCTGCCGGATGGAATATCTCCGAGGGTTCGTCGTGAAGAACAACCACGTCAGGTGAACCCGAGTTATGCCTGGTCTTTTTCACCTTCAACGAATCCTGATGGAACCGGCGCTCCGATAGCGTTCTTGAGCCGGGTCACGAAGGCAGACCAATGATTCCCCGCGTCGGGGTTGGTGATCTCGTTGTGACATCGGCTGCATAACGTAGCGAGATTGTCAGGGTCGTGGATGTAATCGGGACGACCGGGGCCGTGGTAGCCTCGGGGCATGATGTGATGGACCTCTACCGAACCTGCGTTTATCCGCGTATGCGAGCAGAGCACGCAACGATACTCGTCGCGCTCCAGGGCTGCCATCGCATTGACGCCGTATTCGGTGCCGAACATCCTCGACTTCATCTCCACAAGGTCGGGGATCGCCTGCGCCACATACTCGCTCATGATGCGGCGTATCGCCTCGACCCTTTCCGCTTTCTTCGAGGCAAACGGCTTCAACTCAAGACGATTCGTCGCCGTCGCCACGTAGATTGCCACCGCCACCTCGTCCCAGACCTCATCCGGCACCGTCAGACTTTTATACTTCCGGTTCAATGACTCGAAGAAACTTCCGGTATTGATGCCCGTCTGGACAAGTCTTTGTCCAGAACTTTATCAATCTACCCTCGCCATCTACCGCGTATCCAATCCCGCGAACACGGTCTTTCCCGCATCGGATACATGGATCAAACCAATGGTGTGGATGGCGTAACAGGGGAAGGTTGAAGATCGCCGCGAAGCTGCCGACGAACGCCTCAAACAGTACCCGCTTCTTCGTCGCCCTCTCGTACCACTTCAACTGCTCGGGTGTTGGTAATTGCCTCATAATCCCCCACTACAACCACCGCACGTTCTCGGAGGCTTGCGAACGACGACTGTACACTCTCGTCGTTCAATTCTGTCAGTAAAGAAAAGCAGGCTACGATTTCCATAGCCTCTATCAACGGGCCGTGAATCTGTTCCCAGACCGCCAGGTCGCGGTTGCGAGACTCGATAAGGCTCTCAAGGCTTTTCACTTTCTGTTCCAAGCCTTTTGTTTTTAGCCTTTCTTCGCTCGCCCCCTGACCTACTTCGTATTGGAATTGAGTACCCGTTCCGCATCGCGGGCATCTGAACTTGGCTACTCCCATCTACTACCTCCACCTCGACATTTAAGACTCCCCTACTGGGTCAGACATTCAACCGATGAGGGCGGGGAAAGCAAAATATACAGCGCTTATCTGTACTTTTTCTTAAAATCACGTAACTTATTGATTTAACGTGTACTTTTTTGCTACCGTGAGTATAGGCCACGGTACGGCACCGGCTTCGCGTAAGAAAGTAGCTCGCGTAAGTCAGGTGTCGCCGTGGCTCCCACCGCTTCCCTGAGAGGGACAATGAACAGACCAACACGATGGACCCGTGACACTCTTATTGAGTGGGGCGTGTATCTGATTTCACGCGATGGTGCAGTACCGTCTGCTCGTCATGCAGACATTCCTGACACTACGATTCGCCGCGAGTTCGGTACGCATAATGCTTTCAAGGAAATCATTGAACGGGTATGGATAGACCGTGGACGACAAAGAATTGAAGCACCTTCCCCCATACCGCAGGTTCCTTCATTCAGTGACGGAGTGCCTGGAACTGACAGCGTACATCCTCGTGATCCTGTTCCTTATGATGGGGATCGTCCTACGGTCACTGTTACCCACCCGCCAGGGTACGCCGATGTATCGGTGGCACAGCGACGAATAGAAGAGGGCTACGCGCCGGCGGTACAACTTCCGCAACCAGTCATTGCCATCCCGAAACCGGTAAACCTACGCAATGACGTGACCATCTTCGTCCCCGACATTCACTTCCCCTTCCACGATCCGGTCAGTCTCGAAGTAGTGAAGCAAGCCATCGCTCACTATAAGCCGAGACGTATCGTCCAACTTGGGGATATGCTCGACTGTGCGTGCTTTTCGTCGCATGACGGTAAAACCCCGGATGAAATGCGAAACTACGATTTTGAGCAGCACGAGATAGAACCGGCCCGCGAGTTCATGCGTTTCTGTCTCCAGAACTGCGGCGAACTTGTAATCATTCTCGGGAACCACGAGTACCGGATCGAACGCTGGGTAATTAAGAACGGGCTTCCGGGCTATGCGGCTTACAACAACATCCGCGTCGAAAACCTGCTCGGGGCCAATGCCCTCGGCGTATCGCCAGAGCGAATCACGTTCCTGCCCTATCAGCCGGAAGCCAAGGACGCCGCGCACGGATTCTGGGTGAGTCCGAACCACATCGCCGTTCACGGGTGGAGTTATGCTGAGCACGCCGCCGCTCAACATCTCCGTATCGCTCGAACTGTAAGCATCGCTTTCGGCCATACTCATCGACGCGAGAACAAAACCATTCGGGAACCGATGACTGGAACCGCCCTCCAAGCCGATAGTTTCGGGACTCTGAGTAAGCTCCAACCGCTGTACGCAGTGAACGGGCAGCCTACAACCTGGGTTAATGGGTTTGGGATACGGTTCGAGTCTGAGACTAATCCGAACGACTGGGAGTTGAACAAACCGATGATCCAGAACGGTCGAGCCATCGTTGACGGTGGGCTTCGGTTTTCTGTCAATTAACATTCGTTCTTTGCTCTCTGCTCGCGGCGTCCCTTCACGTCGGTCTTGAACTTCGATGTTGGTGGAGTCCTTTCTCTTAACTGGTCGATTGGGAACAGGATATCGAGCGGGATCTCGTGCCCGATGATTTGCGATACTGCTTGTGTGATCTGCTTCGCCTTACCCTTCGAGATGTTCATAACACCACGGCGAACACGGGATACGGTAGCGTGGTCTATCTTGGCAACGCGGGCGACGGCGTTGTTGGCAAGGTCGTGGAGAGTCATCACGTAGTCGAGCCGCGCACCGATGTACGTGAAAGGCGGCATCCCGTACATCAGTCCGGGGATAGCCTCTAACCCCTCCCCGCCTGTATCAATAATCGCCGGCTTGCGTACCGACTTGGGCGGGGTCAACTCGAAGTAGTCATCAACCCCGTATTCAGCCCCGCACAGCGCGTTCAGATGAATCGTCAGTTTCACCGCCTCGACGAGTGACGGAGCCTTCAACCCGCGACGTATCCGCGTAATCAACATTCTGTCGTAACCGGATGCTTTAGATAGACTCGATGTCGTAACCCCCCTTCGCGTAGCCAGAAAATCAAACGCCTCTGCCGGATGCCATCGTTCGGACACTCTAATCCTCCTCATCGTCCCAAGACTGCGGTATCGGGTTTGACCCCTCGTAACAGACCACCTGGCACTCTACGCAGTCAGTAAACGTAAACTCGCGCACCGCGACCCCGAATATCTTCAGCCGTTTACGCATCTCGATTGTCGCCTCGTGCTCGGCGTCATCAAGACCGGAAACCAGTTCCATGAAATCTCGGCTCGTGACCGCAGGCCGGCAGCCTGCTCGTGCCCGGTCGGGGACGCACTCCCCGTCAATATCAAATACATCCACGAGGGCTTTCATCGGATCTTCGACCTGCCCCGTGAGAACCCCCTTTATCATGACCGCCTTACCGTCGCGGGTCGTGAGTTTCTGCGCTGGAATGTCCCACGTCCGCAGAGCGGTCGAGGTCGTGTCGATTTTGGTTCGAGCCTTGATGCGCCACCGAACGCCGGGAGTGACGGGGACGAGGGTTTTCCCCCCTCGATGCCTGACCCCGGCCTCGTTTGCCTTGATGACGAGTGGTTGCGGAATCCACGATGCGAGCCAATGGATCGCCTCCCCCAACCAATCGAACGCACCCATAGCCGTCCATCGTACTCCCCGTGGGGTTATCCCCGCCAGCCTGCACGGGAAGATCCTGCCGCATTTCGCGGATTAAATCCTGGTCCACGACGACTGAGGTACTGGTGGTGCTGGAAGTGCTTGTAGAAGCCTTCTGCCGGCGTCTGTGGGCATTTCTACGCCCATTACGCCCTACGGGCAGCGGAACCTCGAATTGAGGCAGGTAGGCGACGAATCCAGTCGCGCAGCCTGAGTTTGCCTTCAGGAACAGGTCGTCTAGTCCGGTGGCGAGAGAGCAGTCGAGATACGGCTGCACGGTACACCCGACCGCGACGATGGCGATAATCCCAATGGCTGCCGCGTATCGCTTCATCGGTAACGTATGTCGAACTTCTTGAGCAGAATCTCAGCCACTTCGGAGATTGCCTCTTTCTTCCACAAAAGCGTCTGCATCTCCTTGAACAACTGTTCGAGCGTGACTGCATCCCCGGTGGACGGGGCGTCGTCTGGAGACGCAGACATCGCGGTCCTTCCGTAGTCAGACACCGGCCACTTCCACCTGCCCATGCCGCTACGCCTCCCGACGTGACAGGATCTTGCCAATCTCGGCGTATCCACCGATGTCGTCCCAATGGTCCGGCTGCGACTCGTTACCGGATGAGATCCGCGCAATCTTCACGAGGTTCATCATCGCCGCCACTTCGTAGTCGTATATCTCGCAGTTGAGATACGTGGACCAGAACTGAGCAATCAGGGCGAACGTGTTGCGGAAGTCCCCGTGCTCCTCATGGCGTTCACGGACAATGGAGTGCTCAAGATCCGCAAGACCTTTCTCCATCTCCTCCTTCCAAGCCTCAATGGCTTCGGCCTGCTGCGGATTAGGTTGCTCCGGGTCGCCGTGCGGGTCGAGCAGGCTCGGGGCGTACTGATACGGCGTGTCAGGCTCGTCCCGAGTATCTTCGAGGGTCCAGAAGACTTGCCCGTCGGCGTTGCGGTGGGATACGAGCCGGAAGTCTTCGTCCGCCGCAAGGCTGGTCGCTGCTTCGACCTGTTGAGGTTTCCACTTCCACGGTTCGACCAGGATTTGCCGGGTCAGTTGCCACGAAGGATCTCGCTGCTTTTTGTCTGTCATTATCTCCACTCCCTCACCATCTCACCGCTCCCCTGACATTTCGGGCAGCTTTTCAGTTCGTATGTTTTCCAATCATGCAGCGCAGGCAAGAACAGTCTCCCGCCTCCGAAACACCGATTGCACGGTACGATTGGATTGTTTTTAGACCGGAGATCCCGGCCCATTGCTGACAGGATTGACGTAGTTCCATCGCCCATTTTCTACACCTCCACTCCACATTTTGCGATTTAGGGCAGTCGGCAGTTCTGGTCGCTGTGATTCTCCACATCAAGGCCAATCAGGTAGCGGATGGATGAGATGGGGTCGTTGGCAGAGACGATTCCGTCCCCATTCGCATCACCGCATATCGGTCGCGTCTCGGTGATACACATCACAGCCAAGTAGGTCTGAATCTCGAACGATTCATAATCATTCAAATCGGTGTCCGCAGCCGTGACGACTTCGACCTCGAAGTCCTGCGGTTGAGGCATTAACGGCCCGCGCCATTGGCAGGTGCCCAAGATGCCGCCCTCATCAAATCCACCGACCTCGATTGCTCCGGCGTTCAGGATGCCACTGCGTACAGATGCCTGCGCCAAGTCCCAGTCAGGAAAAGTGCAGTGCGCGTAGTACCCTTCGCCTTCCACGTAATCAGCAGACCACTCCCCGCCGGCTGGCGTCACCGCCAGATGCACCGCAGCCAGATTGCCTGGAGCAAATGCCGAGAGCGTGACTTCGCATTGAACCCCGGATTCGTTTTGCGCTCGTGCTTCCCCGATGATGGTCAATATCAGGGTGACGACTCCGATTGCCGCGAGCGACGCGATAATCAGTGTCACGACCCCGCCGAATACCCCTTCGCCCCTGTCGCGTTCTCCGTACTCATTACGCTCGAACATCATCCACCTCCTTCGCATCACCGTGGTTCTCGTCGATCCACTTTTCGTCTTCGGTCCAGTTATCCCCGCGCATCTCCGCGATGGTCAGAAGCGGGTAAAGTGAAATCTCCTCCGGGTCGGCGTCGATAGTCGTCTCGTCGGTCGCCACGTTCTCCACGATACGAGCGATATCGAGCGCACGGTACACCGCGAGAGAGAGCAGATTCTCTATCTCTGCGGCCAACGCCACTTTCGCCAATCGCGGGTCGTCGTGCTCGTCATTGAGTTCGGCTTGCCTGCGGGCGAGCCAGGTAGGGAGGTCTACCCCTCCGGGGTTGATGAGTGAGTCGAGCTTCGACTTCACTCGGTCAAGGTGTTCGCGGGCTTCTAAGTCAATCAGCATCGTTGTCGCTCCTGTTGGGGTTATTCGGGTTCGTCAATCGGCTCGTCGTGCCAGTAACGCGGGTCGGTCAGAACGTCGGTACGGTACTGACTCAGTTTTTCTTTCACGCAGCGGTCGCAGACTCGGCACAGGTAGATGCCGCGTGCATCGTACTCGATCCATGATTCACGAGGGTCGCAATGGTGGTCATAAGCGCCCATCCTAGTCCTCTTTTTCCGGCGTAACGGCTTCGGGGCAGGGCAATGGTCGTGCCTCGTCCTCAAATGCGCTTAAACGGCGTTTCTGGGCCTCCTGAGCGCATTCCTGAGCGTCATCGTCTGTCTCCAACCATGCGCGAAACTCGTCTTCGATCTGAGCGAGGGTTTTACGCTCATTATGGGTATCGGGGATAACGCGACGCGGCGGGATGCCGGCGGCGCCGGAGCGGTGATGCTTTGCCATTACTCTATCGCCTCCAGGCACGCGAGAAGCACCTGATTGCTGTAGTCGGTCGTTTCGCCGGTCTGCATACTCTTGGTGTGATATCGCGGCTTCTTATACGCCTCGATCACGAGAGTTCGATACATACTCCTGAACGGTTCCTCGTTTTTTTCGACGAGAGAAATCATCTTATTCAGCGGTACGCCTGTCTGCCGCGCTTCCATGATGTTTTGAGCAAACTCCGAAAGTTTTTGGCACGTCTCAGTATCCAACTCAGCGTCGGCCACGTTTGCCGCAAAGAACATCGCTAATGTCATGGCTGCTATTTTCATTGCAGATTTTTCCATTGTCTCAGTCCCCTCAGCGGAGTCCGGCAACGCCGGACCCCTGGCAGCGGCGGCAATCGTATTCGCCGTTGCGGTTACAGTGTACACATCCGAACGTCGAGATCCCGAAGGGATTCTTTCGCGGGTCAAGAACTTCGTAGCCGACACCCTTGCACGCGACACACTCAACGACACCCTTGCCGACGCAGTGTTCGCAAGGGATTTCCGTGAAGTCTTCAGCCAGTTCAGTCATTTTCTTTATGCTCCTCTTCGATGTGGCCGTGAATGTCACGCACGACCTGGTGGATGTTCCGGCAGATTTCGCCTCGGCCCGGAAACTCGTCGGAAATCTCCCTTGAGATCGCCAAGAGTTTTTCCGAAACGTCCAAAAGCCTTTCCCTATCAGTCATGGATTCCCCCTGACGCGGTGTGCGTGAAGTCGAATATACAGACCGGGATGCCGGTTGTCTATAGGCGTCAGCTAGAAATCGACAAAAAAAACCCCCGGCCAGCGGGGGACACTGACCGAGGGTTTGATCTCCCACTCGGTTTTAGAGTAGGATAGCCCTGCGACGAAACACGACTGGTTGGAGGGTACTGCATCTCCCTTGGGGAAGCAACCCACTACCCCCGACTAGTTCGTGTTTCGTTCTCGATGTCGGTCGATAGGACGGCGGGTCGAGTTAATGCACCGCGTTACCGTGGGGCTTTCCCGAGCAGCGCAAACGGCACCTCTGAAGGTCGAAGCCGTGTGGGAACGGGTCGAGCGTACAGCGGCTCGTAAGTAGCGACCGACCGCAGGGCGGAGACGCCATCTGGCACCTGCGGGCCTAAAGCGACGGGACGGCTCCGGCCAGCCTGATACCAGCCGAAGGCAGAGGATCAGCACCACGAGAACTTTTCGGGTTCCGGTGGGGCTAGATCCCTCTATGCCTTCGCTCTGGAACTCACCAACCAACCTAATACATGAGAGCCCAAACGCTCTAACAGTTAGGGCTTGAGATCGACTTTTTGTTTGAGCTTGAGGCAATCGGCTCGGGAGAGCCTTTGGAGCCGGTCCATCCGTTCGTAGAACAAATCGTCTAATCGTTCTAGCAGCCGGATACGGCGTTCTATCTGGGCGAGGGTATCGTTGCCGTCGAGTCCGCCGGCCTTGCGTCTCCAGTGGGCGCGGTTATTCAGGGTTCGGATCTTCGAGGCGATGCCGACTCGCAGGCATCCCAGGGTGCGGACGATATTGTCACGCTCGGATTCGGCAGCGTCTTCGTGGATACCTTTCCACCGTCTCGCCACCGCCTCGGCGGGCGTGACGACACGTCCACCGAAACCAGCCATCTCTATCACTTCATCCCGAGCACCACTCTCGGAGAACCCGAACAGCCGGAGCAGCGCGAGGATTCCTCCGTGCGCTCCACACCGGAAGCAGCGGAACCCTCGGCGGTCAACGGAGAAACAGTCTGACGAGGATTTGGTTTTGTCGCAGGCCGGGCAGGCTTTGAACCGCAGACGCCCGCCGGAGCGCATCCCGCCGGGGAGATGTTTCTGCGCGATCCTGCGGGCGTCTACGGAGTCGAGAGCTTCACGAAGCAGGCTCACCGTTGAACTCGACGACGCGGAACATCCCAGGGTCGTCTGTCTGCCGGGCAAGGATCTCGGCGTGGTCCCGATGCAGAAATCGGTAGGGTTCCGAGAAACCGTTCGGACGCAAATCTACCCATTTTTCACCGGCGTTCGTGTCGATTCTTTGTTGAATCTTGTAGATTTTCATGGTTTTCGAGCCTTTCTGTACGAGTCGAGATCGACAATTTGGGTGGCTCGTGGGAGCGGAACCGGCTCCTCCTCGAAGTCCTCATCGTCGAAGTCCTCATCGTCGAGCACGTCTTCGGCGCGCAGTGCTTCAAGGGTTGAGGCAGACATTTCCTCGAACGCTTCCGCGAAGTCTTCCTTATCCTCGACGGCGCGACCGATTGCCATAGCGAGCACGGCCCGGAGTTTATCACTGAGGACGACGGGACCGGCTCCGGTGTCGATGGTGATGGAGTCTGCGACGAGGAGCAGGAGCGCGATTTGCGCGGCGGACTCGCCGGGGATGTTGTCGAGCAGGTCTGCTGCCTCGATCCAATATGCTTCGGGGACTGCCATCGTTCACTTCTCCTCGTTCGCGGCGGCTTTCTCCGCGACGTAACGCTGATGCTGCGTACAGAACTCCGCCACCGGACAAAACCGCTCGCACCTGGTTCTCTCGCCCTCTCTCAACGTGATTGCATACGAAACGGCTTTGCCACCCTTCTCCAGACGCTTTGCGTTATCGTCTGCTGCCCACTTCTCAGCGTCCTCCTGAGAATCGAGCACACGAGAAGCCTTCTTGTTCCCGGTCTTCGTTACCGCGAACTTCGGTTCTTTCTCCCATCGCTCGTGGAAGGAACACTCCGGGAGGTCTGCATCCTCGGCAGTCTCGGCTGCTACGTGGAGCCGCAGACGCTCGGTCACATAAGCCTCGATCTGAGCCTTCTCCAGCCGCTCGACGGGGATAATCTGAATCGCCGTGCGCGGGTATCCCTCCTCAGTGCGGCCCTTCCACTCGTCGTGGTCGCGCAGGACAACATCAATCGACTGTGACTTGACCGGGAACCCGTGCTCTTCGAGCATCAGCCGGTAAAGATGCGTCTGCCACTGGTGCTCGATCTTGCCTTCCGGGTCGTAGACCAGATAGTACGCTTTTGAGGTTTTGTAGTCTGCGACGTGTCCGTCCTCGTCGTAGTAATCCGGGACGCCGGCGATGGTGCAGACCCGGCCTGCAATCTCGCGCTCGATGGTCAGTTTCTCCTCGGTGAGCGCGTTGGGGTCGGCGGAGTATTCGAGCGCGGCGTGGACGCCGTTGCCGATCAGCATCCACGTCCGGTCGGAAACGTCCTCGTGGATCTGCTCGTGGTGACGCATCCGAAGCTGTCGGATACGTACCGAGTCGAGCAGTTCGTTTACGCCGTAACGGTATGCCGTGCGTGGGGGTCGGGCTTCGAGTCCGCCCAATGCGCGGACCCAGCGGTCGGGTAGATTCTGTGTATTGGTCGTAGTCATGGTTGCTCCATCTTGCTCCTGAGTTTGTGGTGAAGTAGGTGCGGGTTCCTGGAGCAACAGAGGAACCCGCACCCCTCGACGTGGCGGTGACTAAGCGCCCGCCGAGTTTCCTCCTCCGAGACTATTCAGAAACGCCTCGGTTGCCTCGTCATTCTCATCGCTCGGCGGTGCCGGCGTGTAGCTCTTCATCGCGCTGCTGTTGAGCAGTTCGGACATCGCCTCGCTCATATCCTTGAGCGTGAACTTGTGCCCGTTGCTGCGGTCCCACATCACGAGCATCTGACGTGCCGCGATACCGGCCTCGTGCAAGATTTTCTCATCCGGGATCTGCTTGTACCACGGGGACTGGCGAATCTCCTGGTACATGTACCTCGTCAGTTCGTTGATTGCGGTCAGGATCTCGCAGACTCGCGCCGGTCCCGGCATATACGAATCCCCGGAGGTCTGCTGCTGCGGTGCAGGCGCGGCGTGTCCGTTGCCGTTTGCCGCGTGTCCGTTGCTGGCGGGAATCTCCCCGAAGGAAGGCTGCTGCTCGGGCGCGGCGAAGCCACCACCGTTGCCGTTCGCGGCACCACCGGCAGAGAGCCGAGATACGACCTTCAGTTTCGGGCAGTTCGGATTCTTTCCGGGGATGACCTCGATCACGTACTGCGTGCCGACGGTGGGCACGTTGCCAGGCTGCGTTCTCATATATCCGTCTTGCGTCTGCTGCTTGTCCGGCAGTAGCGCGACGGTCACGAACGTTGTGATGTTTCCATGAGCGTCCGGGTTGGCGGCTGCTCGTGCCTCAATCACTTCCACGTTATGGGCCATTTTTTAGTTCTCCTCGGGGGAAGTCTCCCCCCACTCGCTGAGGACGACCCGCAGGACCACCCGCGAATCGTCAGTTTCGGAATCAACGATATATCGCACGATACGCTCCTCGTCCACCCATCCGAGCCGGGAAAGATGTTCGGAAAGAATCGGTCGAGCAAAGAGCGCGACAATCGGCCAAGCGATGCCCGCCGTCAGCACGATGACCGCCGCGACGACTGCCGCACCCTGCCGCCACCAATACAGCGGCCCGAACAAGGCAGCCCAGACCCAGGCATCATCAAGCCGGATCTGCTGGCGCGAGACGGGATCGGTCAAAACGCCGGGCATCAGTTCGTCTCCTGCCCGTGCGCCATCATCCCGTTGACGCGCTCAATGAGAGCCTCGGCACGCTCGCACGACTCGTGCGCGGTTTGGCAGACAATCGTGAGCGCAGAGACGAGAACGCTCAGGTGCTCGACCCACTCTTTGGTCGTCCCCTCGATCACTCGCTCGACGTAGAGGGCTACGGGATCGCTCACGGTTTCTCCGCTCTGCTCGCCCGCCAAGACGGCCTCCTGCGTCTGCTCGATTGCGGTTCTTTTTACCCGTTCGATCATCGGCGGGAGCAGCGCGACAATCGTGGAAGCGACCTCCTGCGGCGTGACGTTTTTTCCGGGTTGCTGATTCTCGAACCCGAGCCGCGCCAATGCCTCGCGGGAGCCAATGGAAATCGCCTTGAGGGTCGTGACGGTTTCGGTGTAGCCTGCCCCCATCGAGCGGACGGCATCGACGAAATGATCGGTTTTCCTGTCCGTCATGCTGGAACCCTCCGGGTTTTCTCAACGTAACGCCTGACGACGCGAAGCAGCCACATCTGCCGATTCGTCGCCCGCCGCGTGTCGGTAAAGGTCCGCTGGAGAACGCGGGCAGGGTCTTCACCGCTGACGCTTTTCCAGGCGAAGTCTGGCAGGTCGTCGCGCAGGAAAAGGCAGCGTGCCTCAATCATAAGCAAAGCGGTGGAGATGACTGCTTGCGTCCCCCCGCGCTCAAACTCGATGTCGAGCCTGGCGGCGATCTCATCGCAGTCCCGGCAGAGATTCCGCAGACCCCCGAAGCCGGGGGCCTGCTGGCAGATTTCGCACTTCATCGTGCCGCCTCCGTCTCGTCGTCGCTGCGGAGACAATCCACGAGCACCCGTAATTCGTTGGCAATCGAGCGGACGTGTTCGAGCGCCCCCTGAGCCGTCCCGACCGAGACGGCGAGCGTAGTGCCGTTCTGGAGCGCGTCGTCGAACGCTTTCTTCGACTCCTGCCTGCTTTCGACGGCGTATTCCGCGAGCCGGGCGACAGTCGATTCAAGGCACCTGATTTTCCATTCTTGAACGTCGTGAGTCATTTTCGTTGCTCCTGCTGAGGCGCGTCAGCGCCAGTCCATGACGCGATTGCTGGCCGGGTAATCCAAGTGCGCGTCGGTTTTCAGTTCGCGGACCAGTCGGCTCGGGATCTTCCCGCCTTCGACGAAACGACTCGCCAAGTCGAGAAGATGGAGAAGGTCGTGCCGGCGAAACTGCTGCTCGCAAACCGGCAAATCCTCGCCCGTGCTCTCGTCGAGCACTGTCAGGAAGTAATGCTTCGTGGGGCGGTCGAACCCGACCGCGACCCAGGTGCCGGCGACCTTCGGACTAAGAACGTGCTGCGACATTTCAGTACCCCTTCGCCTGGAGTCGATTGTCGAGATCCCAGTCGTCGATTTGCTCCTTCAGGATCGCGGAAACGTCGTACTCCTCGACGAGACGCCCGAAGAGCCTTTCGAGGGTTTCTCGCACGGCGGGTTCGCACGTATCGAAATCGACTTGCTCGATGCAGATGCCGGTGTCGGTCATCGTGCGAATCCGCAGGATTTCGCGGGTTTCGACCTCGGGCCTGCTCGGCGCGTCCCAATACTCGTAAAGGCCGACGGTCAGCTCAACGTCTGCTTCGACTTCGCAGTTGGCGGTCAGATAAAAAGTAGCGGTAAACGTAGTCATTTTGTTGCTCCTGGTTTTTTGTCGCCGCTGCTGCTCGACGACAAGCCGAGTTTACGCCCGCGCCGGGGATCGGTCAAGACCGAGCGCAGACTTTTTCGATCACGTCGAGCGCGAGCGATAGCTGCTGGCGTGCGGTTTCGGCGTTCTGTTGCTGGCCGGCGCGGTCGAACCGGCGCATTGCTCGCCCCATGAGGACCGCCGACTTCATCAGGACATTCGCCAAGTCTTCGACGTCTTCGCCCCGGCGGTGCTTTTTGAGCGCAAGATAGGCGGTCATTTGGATCGTCACGGCTGCTGCCTTTTCGCGTTCGGAGAAGTTTTCGCGGTTTTTGTCGGTCATCGTGCTGCCCCCTGCTCGGCGTCGCAGCAGCCGGGTTCCTGCGCGAGCGCGATTCGGAGCGCGATTCGGGCGTTTCGCTCCTCGGTCGAGCCGGTTCCGATGCGGTCAAACTCCGCGAGGATGAACGCCGCGAAGAACCGCGCCGCGTGGAGATTGCCGTGTGCGTGCCGAGCCTCCGGGCTGCTGCTGCCGGCGACCTGGACGGCCTCGGCAAACTCCCGGCGGGTGATTTCCAGGGCGTCGATTGTGTGTCGTGCTGAAAGGATAAGATCCGTCATTTTGTTGCTCCTGCCGCGTTTGCGGCGTTTCGTATTTTTCAGGTTTTCAGACGGCGGCGTGCTGGCGGATAAAATCCCGCAGCGTCCAGATGCGATCCCAACCCATCCGCGTGAACCGCTCTGGTTCGGTCGTGAGTCGTTTGCGGATCGCTGTTAGTCGCAGATCACGGACGGCCTCATGGAAGGCGGCATTGATGGGGTCGCGCAAGTCGAATGACGTTTCGGCGTCCTGGTCTGCCGGGTCGAACGCCCATCGCAGCGGCAGGAATCCGGCGAAACCGTCTACGACAAACGGCACGTCGCAGAACCACCCTTCGCAACCGTCGATCGCGTAAGATCGGGCGTGACGGGCTATGTGGGAGTAGAGCGACCCTTTTGCGACTTGCGGGTGCTCGACCCGGAGCGGGCCGGAGCCGGCGAAAATCGAGACGGGCGGCAGGTCGTAAAAACGCTGGATTGCCTGCTCGAACCGCACGACCTGGAAACGCTTCGTGAACTCGTCGCGGCAGACGATTAACGAAGCGTCATGCGCGGGGTAGGATTCGACGGCGGCCTGCGTAAAATCGCTGCCCGGCGCGTCGAGCACCATATCGTCGTCGTCGTGCTCGACAGGCTCCGCGTCTTCGTTAATCGGGCGAACCGTAAGGCGGTTCTGCTGGTCGAATCGAAACGCTCCGCCGTAGACGTTTGAGAAAATCCAGGGGTTTTCGTTGCTGCCGTGCTGGTTCATTTTCGTTGCTCCAGGTGTTTGGGGGCGTGCCTATCGGCCCGCCCCAGTCGTGCAGCGGTTACGCCGCGTCTCGGATCGCGGTTGCCTTCGCCCGCGTGATGACAGTTTGCTTCCGGCCCTTATAGTCGTCGTGCTTTTTCACGGTAGCCGTGACGGTCGCAGTCGTGCCGATTTCGAGCAGATCACGCGGCGGATTCGACGCGAACCATAGGAGAAGGTTGCCGCTCGCATCCTCGAATCGAATGACGGTTACATACCCGAAGTTTCCGTCTATTTCCCGGACGCCGGCGACGGTTATATTCTCGAAAGTCGAGCGATTGCCGACCACGCCAAGATGCTGATTCGATTTTCGGGATTCGGCCTTTTTTTCGTGCTCTTGCTCGATTGCTCGACGATAGGCGGGAATCAACGAAACGATAAACGCGATTCGATTGTCTGCGACGAAACTCTGGCGACAAAGGGTTCGCAGCGTATGAACGTAGTTTGATTTGTTAGTTTCTTCGTCTGTTCGACCGCGAATCCAGGCGATTGCTTTCGAGGCGAGTTGCACGTCGCAATCGTCTACTTGGAGGGCATCCTCGCGTCGAGCACGCCCCGATAAAATGTGGCAGACGATCGACGCTGTTGAAATGCTTCCGGTCGTGCTCGCGTTCGATTTGGAAGTGAACCCGTATTCCCGAATGACCCGTGCCGACATTTCGACCACATCGAGCAAAAGGGTTTCGGCCTTCCCGCGTCCCTGCGATTCGCGGTCAGAATCCTCGACGGTCTGGCAGGCGGTTTCGGCGGTCGAATACCATTCGAGAAACGCCGCGTATTGCGTCGCATCGTCGCAGCCAACAAAAGACGATAGACACGTCCGACCGACCCGGATGTGTTGCCCCTCGGGCGTTTCGAGCAGAAAAGTTTTATTTCGGCTGCGAATCCGTCCGCAATGTTCGCAAGTTGCGGGTGCGCTACGTAGCGCAGCAAGGTCGAGGGTGCTTTCATCTACGCCGGGGGCAATATCGACGATGTTTTCATCGGCCGATTCGGCATGGTCGATTGCTGCCAGGAAGGTATAGCCGGCGAGCACGGGTGCGTCACCAGAAAGTCGAACCCGGATCTTTTCGACCGTGACTTCGATTTCACGTCCGGCGAGGGTTTCGACTTTTAAGGGTAGCTGCACGGTTTCGAGAACGTCGAGCGTAATCGGCTCAACATTTAGCCGCGCAGCGCGACGGGTTAGTTTCTCGACTTTTTTCTCAAGTGCCGAGAGTGAATCCGCGTTGATCGTAAAATCGTTCATCTTTTTACTCCGGGCTACAGGTAGCTGATTGGCTGGCCGGATTCGTCAGATTCCTTCGCGTTATCTGATTTCCAGCGGTGGGGGCTGTCGGCGCCTCCCAAGGGGATAATAAACTCGACCCACTCGAATGTGCTTCCGTCGTGTCTTGTCTCGATGTTGATGTCGTAAGTCGTGCCCCAAACGTCGGTCAGCGTTTTGTCTGTCCGGCGGGCGACTTTGAGATCGTGAACGAAGCTTTGATTCGATATTTTATCGAAAAGAGAAACGCTGTACGTCTCGCCTTTTTTGAAAAAAGTATTTGTCTCAATCATTTTGTGTACTCCAGGTTCGGGGGCGGTAGCAGCCGCCGGGCTGATGTTAGACGTTGAGAGTTTTTACGTCCAGGTAGACGATTTGATTTTTACCGTCACGTTTCTCGATTCGAGAGAAGTAGGTGCCGGCTTTGAGGGGCGACTCCGTTTCTTTCCAAACCAGAGAATTGCTGCCCGTGGAAAGAAACTTCCACATAGCTTCTGAAGTCTTGAAGGTCTTGACCCGGTATCGGTTGGAAACGGTTTGGGAGGGGCTAGCGGGGAGAGATTTAATGATCGCGTACATTTCGTTGCTCCAGGTTTTGGGGCGGTAACAGCCGCCCGGCTGAGAGTTAGTAAACTCTACTTTACGCTCGACGTCAATAGTTACGCCGCGAAAAAACACTCCGGCAAAACGCAAAATCGAAAACGTAAAGATTTTCAGGGTTTTACGTGATTGGACTGCTAAAGGTAGCCTCGAACCTTTTGGTCGATCCGCTCGAAAACCCTGAACAAGTGCAAAATCGTAAGTGCCCGGAATCATTAGCCTTTTGTAAGTGCCCGAAAACATTAGCCTTTCTCGCCCGAGCCTGGGCCCGAGCCTGATCCTGAGCCCGTCCGAGCCCCGGGCCCGAGCCTGGGCCCGAGCCTGGGCCTGAGCCCGAGCCTGGGCCCGAGCCTGAGCCTGGGCCCGAGCCTGATCCTGAGCCCGTCCGAGCCCGAGCCTGGGCCCGAGCCCGAGCCTGGGCCTGAGCCTGAGCCTGAAAACGAAAACGCCCGAACCCTTATTTTGGGTTCGGGCGTAGTCGGGCGTTTCTGGCAGTCTGGGTCTAATGATTATCGAAAACAGCCCCGTTAACGAATAGAAAATCCCCACCGAGGAACAGGTCGCGCGCATACCTGGCCACGTCGAAATATGCGCGAATCGTTTCGTCACAACCTGCGAGCAATCCGGTATCTTCGATGAACGACTCGGCAAAATCCGTCTCAGAGTCGAAACAGCCTCGGAAACGGTCTTCAAAATCGAGCGTAGCCGACTCTCGATTTTCTCGGCTGAACGAAAGTTTTGGAGGCTCGAAAGTTTCCAGAAACGAAACGAAAGCCCCCCCGTGTTCCTCGATCATGCCAGCTAACCAAGAGACGAACTCGAGCGATTCGAACTCGCGCATTTCAAAACCCATGAACCCTACGTGGTCGTGGATAGCGTATTCTTCTGCATCCGGCTCCGTTGAGGCTTTGAGCATAGTTGAAACCTGTTCGCCTATTTCTTCGGCTGAGTCCGTTGCATCAACCCAGACACCATGCAATTTGCCGGCATTATAGTCGGCAAGCGAAGCAACGTAGATTCTGATGTTTTCCATGTTCTTTATTCCCCCTTGAAAATCAGTCTTTAAGAACGCAAGGCATTACGACCGCTTGCACGTTTTCAGCGTCGCCTACGCCGGTAACGTGTATCGGGGCGTGGCGGTCTTCCGTTTTAATCGTGAGTTTCACCACCGTTTCGCCAGCCTTCTTGTAAACTTTCGCCAGCCGCGTCAGCAACGCCAGGTCGATCCCGACCTGTACAGTGCCCGGCGTCAGTGTGCCCGGCGCCGTGTGCGGCATGACACGGGCGGTATCAACGTATGTTACACCCTCGGTTTTCAGCGTGGTTGCCCCCTCGAACCCGCTGAAAACAGTCTCAGTCTCAATTTCAGAACCCGGGTCCGGCGTGGCGTTTTCGACAGTGATAGACTGGCCGCGTCGCGCCATCGGGGATAGCGTTTTCACGTTTTCTTTAGTGAGAAAGCACCCAGCGGCTGATTCGTTGACGGCGCCAGGGCGATTCACGCGGCATAGTATCTTTCCGTCGGTAGCTTCCGAAAACGCCGGCGTAACGTGCACAAAAGTGAGGTTATGCCGTGTCCGGTCGCTCGCGGCTATATTGATCAATTCAAGGTCGGTTGCGTTGATAGTCGTTTTCATCATATCCCCCTCTAGTATCCCAGCACCATGAGAATCTCGGCGCCGCGAAAAAGGCCGTTATTCAGTCTTGGAACGGATTCAAAAATCTCATCACGGTGATTGAAAAAGGCGACAGCCGTGTCTGAAAACTCGACTGTTATGTCATGCGCCCTTGCGACACGTTGAACCACACGGTCAGCGTGGTCTGTCTCTCTAAACTCTTTTTCGCTCATATTCTCCCCCTCAGCCCGCGACGGGCTGGTTGCGCTCAGTCAGCATTCGGACCAGGGTTTCCGGCGCGATGGACAATGCGACGGCGCGAACCTGTTTTTCGGTGCCGCGCTGTCCATTGTACTGACACCATGTCTTGGCGTTAATCTGGTGGTTGGTCATGATATTCTCCTTCAGCCTACAAAGGCGGATGTTAAGCCGCTAACAATAGCGGCCATTACGAAAAGCCAGCCCAGAAAAAGGGCCAGCCCGGTCAAATAGTCTCGAATCGTCTCCATGCCCCCAAAGTACAGATCCAGGGGGATAGTGTCAATTCGGGTATACAGCCTTATTGACTGGCAATCGTGCGGAACACCTAGAAACGTGCGGAAAATGCGCGTTCCATCGGCTGAAAATATTTTCACAAGGGTTCGGTTTTTAGCCGATCGGCAGCCCAGCAATCGTCGATCATGGGGGGGCCGTTCTATTCCTAGTGGGTGGTGCGGCGTAACCGACGTTTCCTGCGTAACCCGTAATAAAGAATGCATTATAAAGTAAACGGGCTAGAACCCTCGAACCCTCGAACCCTCGAAAACTCGAACCCTCGAACCCTTGAACCCTTGAACCCTCGAACCAGGCTGAAACCTGTATCCCGCACGCTCGACAAGCTAGCCAGCACGGTACCAGGGGGCGGGCTATACGCTCGGGCACGCTCGGGCAGTGAGAGCACGCTCGGGCAGGCTCGGGCGCGCTCGGGCAGTGAGAGCACGCTCGGGCAGGCTCGGGCAGGCTCGGGCAGCGAGAGCACGCTCGGGCGCGCTCGGGCAGTGAGAGCACGCTCGGGCAGGCTCGGGCGCGAGCGAAAACCCTAGTCTTTTCAGGTACTTAAACGCCGCCCGATTAACCCCCGACCCCCCGAAGATCGACCGAGCAGACCGTGGACATGCCCCAGTCAGAATCAGCGGGGCGAGCTGGGTACAGTACAGCAGGTAGGGATTGGAGTGATATCATGGGCCTGAGTGATATCATTTGGGCGGGTGATATCATGATATCATTCTGTGCGTATGTGATATCAGATATCATGGTGTTGGATTGACAGATGATATCATTGGCAGTACGGTACTGTTCGAGTCGGGAAGCGAGAGAGATGGCGGCTTACTGGACTTCAGTGAGGGTCTAGTGGGTTGTCAGGTGGGCGGGGTCTGAGTGGGCGAGAGCACTTGGGCCTCGCTCACCGGATGGCGGCGGCGGGTGTACTGTACTCCATTCCAAAATCAGATTTCGGCGGCGGATTAGTACGGTACTTGTTACCGTAACCGGGCAGGGGTGTTTGTGGGTAAAGAGGATGAGGACGTTCGTGACTGGGCGATGCTGTTGTTGGTGGATCGCAAGCGCGGGACCAGCTTGTTTCTTTATGACTTCCGCGAGGTGAGTGAGTCGGCGGACGTTATAGATGACCTTTTCACTCAGGTATCCGACGCGACTCCTATATATGACGCTGCTGCGGTTCTTGAGACTGTGGACGTGGTTTACAATTTCTTTGGGGAGATTCTAGTCGGCGCAAATACTTTGCACGTTGTAGAGAAGGAGGCGGATAAGGATGAATGATGAGTACCCGACGTGGATTCACGTCATTGCAGGGTTGATAGGGTTCGCGGCGATTGCAGGCATCAGTCTGCTGAGTTTTCTGCTTTTCGCGCCGGCGGATGCTTCGGCTGCGACAATAATCCACGGAACGTGCTCGCCCCCGTTTTCTGCGTCTCCGCGCCAGATTTGTACTGCTTGTCTCGGCCAGGACTTCTGCGCGGACGGTACATTGACTCCTGTGCGCGAGGAGCCGGTGTTTTGCTCGTGTCAGCGTCGGTGTGAGTGGACAGACGGCAGTGTCCGAAGCACTTGCGCG
>Ga0070751_1000652_pt1 | contig 21279 bp, 29 predicted proteins | sample VirMetDEL_Aug_28_FD_78514 | JGI IMG/M metagenome (GOLD analysis project Ga0070751, IMG submission 78514) | Aqueous microbial communities from the Delaware River and Bay under freshwater to marine salinity gradient to study organic matter... | ecosystem: Environmental > Aquatic > Marine > Coastal...
AGGCTCAGAGGATGCACTGGAAGCTTACGGTCTTGACCTGAGCGATCCCTTCGCCTCTCTTGGCACCATTGAAAGTTTCTTTGATGACACCCCTGTCACTGACGAGGGAACAAGCGAAGAATCAAGTTTCTTCAGCTTAAACTTAGATGATGAAGACGAGGATTACAAGTCCAAGACAGGACAAAAGATCCTTGGTGAATTTACATCTATGTTTAAAGGTCTCTGATGTCGGATAAACATAAGAAAGCTGCTAGAGCAGCAAAATCATACAAGAAAGGTCAAGAGCTAAAAGAAAGCCTGACTCCTAACAAGCCTGTGCGTACTCCTGGTCACCCTACCAAGAGTCATGTGGTTCTTGCCAAAGAGGGAGATAAAGAGAAGGTGATTCGCTTTGGGCAGCAGGGTGTGGAAGGAGCTGGTAAGAACCCTAAAACTGAAAAGGATAAAGCCCGCAAGAAGTCTTACTACGCCCGTCATGACGCACAAGATGCGAATCCGGATAAATTCTCTGCACGGTACTGGTCACACAAGGTAAAGTGGTGAAGTCACGCACTTGACCAATGCGCAAAGGCACAACCACTTTCCAGTCAGCTCCTCCCAAAAAGACAAAACAAGGCCAAGGAAAGCACTCGAAACCAAATCACGGCAGGAAGAAAACTCGAGGACAAGGTAGATAATTATGTATGATTGGGGGTAATAAGTGTTACCCCCATGGCTGATCTTTCGTGTGCGATTACATTAATCCGTAAATACGAAGGATTCAATGAGAAGGCATACCCCGATGACGTAACCGGGGGTGAGCCGTTCACCATAGGATTTGGCACTCAGTTCTACCCAGACGGTGCTCCAGTCAAGCAAGGACAGCGCTGCACGACACGCAAAGCACTGGAGTACTTGTTTCATGAAGTGCACGTTATTGATACAGAACTAACCAAGCTGAACCTGGGTCTTGACGGTCACATGCGTCAGGCTTTAATTTCGTTTATTCATTCGATTGGCTGGGATGCCTTCTTGTACAGCGAAGTCGTTGATCTGATTGAACAAGAAGACTTCTGTGGTGCCACGGAGGAAATGGGTCGCTGGATCTTCGATGCAGAGCACCAGGTCATTGGCGGACTACTGGATCGCCGCCGGGAAGAGATCGATCTTTTCTTGACCGAAATTGATGCCAATCCCTGGTCCTCTACCGAGATTTTGTTGACGGCGTTCCGTAATTACGCAGCTGCTGCACACCAAGTACGTGCAATCCGTACCTTGGAAGAACGCGTCAGTCCTTATGTGCTCAGTGAATTTGCCAATAGTTTCCGTATAAATAGCCCTGACTGGGACTCCGTACCCCAAGATCTTTTCGATTTTGACTTTAGTAGCTAGGCTTAGAATAATTACATCAAACGAATGCAGGGTGGAATGGAACGTTCGGTAGAACCCAGGGAGTTTGAACTTCCATTAGAACTGCAATTCTCGATGCGTAAAGCTGAGCTGAGCGCCCAAGAGATGACCTGGGAACAGCTCTACGTTGCACTTTTAAATCTGTACCACCAGCGCCTGATGGAATGGCACGCCGTTAAGGCACTGATGGCAGATGAACAAATCGATATTGATTTCGATATTCCCACCGACCTGGAATTAGTCGAACTCGCCGCCAGCTGCATTGCCGACGACGAGGACGAAGAAGACGACGATTTCCAGCCTTTCTAATCGCCTAGTTCAATAAGACGACCGAGATACCACTGTGCCTTCTTCAGTGATTCTGTCCCGCCTTTATGCTTCTCACGCCAAACATACTTGGCAATATTACCCTTCAAGTATCCACGGTATTCTTCGGCGGTTAGCTGGGCTTCGATTGCTTCAATGCATTCGATTCCGCCGTCGGTGTAATGAGACGGATGATTGACGACATCCTCCTGGATCACAGGAGGCTCTTCTTTTACTGCCCAGGGCACAGGGCAAACACCACCCGGGCAGTCGCTAATCATTTCGTCGTCTTCTACCGGCGCAAACCACGACGTTTGAGGGATTCCTCCTTCATCTCCTCCGTCGGTGCTTCCAGCTCCAGAACTACTCCCTTGGGACGAGGCGATGCTCCCATTGCCATTCCCTCTTCCATTGACGGAATGTAGCCCGTCATCCCCGGCCTTTGCATTCCTTCGATGTTCAACGGATTGCGCTCCAGACCCTGTTCGCATGCCACCAGACCCCTGTTATACATATCGTATAAGGGTACATCATTTTCTTCATTGGCGAGCGGCTGACCAAAGTCTTCCTCGGTCAAACAGCGGCTCTTAACTTCATCTTGGACAAAGCTATCTAAGAAGCCTGCAGCTTTGTGATACATGATATTTAAGGCTTTGATTTATTCCTTTTACAATAATACTATGGCAAATTTGTTCAGTCCTGAAGAAGATCCTCGGCGGTTACCTGGTACTTCAGGCGCCGAACTTACGGACTTAAATCCGGAGCAGGCTTACGACACCGACATGCGTCGTGTCGACGAAGAAGAGCGGAGTTCCGCTGAGTCAGTTAATGACAAGCAAGCCCGCGTTGCAAAGTTCATGCGAGCTGCAAAAACTGCTGGCGCCTATAAGCAAAGGGCTGGTATTGATGAGCCGACGATTCGTGGTAAAACTCCACGAAATCCAGCGACAATCGAAGGTACTGAACTTCCCAGCATGGGAGACACGATTGGGCGAGCCGGTGGTACCAACTACGCCCGTAAACCAGATTTCAACTTTGGCAAGCCTTTCGTCTAATCAAACTTGAGAGAAGACGACGTTATGAGGTTGGTCCTGATATTTCCCTTTACGATCCTGATAACTCACTTCGCAAGGGGCGCCGCGATAAAAGAGAAGTTGGGTGATGCCTTCGTTTGCATAAATACGATTGAAGAGACCAGTACAGTTACTGATTTCCAAGGTGAGGTAACCTTCCCAGCCGCTTTCAGCTGGCGTGATGTTGACCAGGATTCCGGACCGAGCGTAAGTCGATTTACCAACAGCGACTACCGTCACGTCACGAGGCAGCTTCAACCGTTCTTGTGCTACGCCTAGGCAATAGCCGTAAGGAGGAAGCAAAAAGTATTGACCACGTTCATCCTCCTGTAGTTCAGCAGGTTTAAGGATGTCAGGGTCAAAAGCTTTTGGATCACAGTCACCGGCCTGTACTTTACCGAAAATCAGGCATTGCTTTGCCGAAAGTCGGATGTCGTAACCGTAAGAACTGAGACCATAACTGAGAAGCCGACGGCCATCTTCTTCGCTGACCACATGATCAACAAACGGTTCAATCATCTGGACTTCTTGAGCCAGTTCTTGAATCTGCCAGTCAGCTAAAACCGTCATGCGCCCCGTTAATCGTCTTTCAGTATACGGAATTTAACAGAGAATACGGCCCTTCTCGGAGTAAATATCGACGAATTTTTCGGTAGCTTCTGCTGAGTCATTCATGGGCGGCAAATATACCAAAAACGAAGTGCAGGTTTTATGGTTGCTGATGCCGTTGCTTGTATTTTTTAACAAAAGCGGCGAGGTTTTGAGGATGCAGATCGGAAAATCAAAGATTTTTTGTTCGTACCGGATCATGTCCGGACAATTTGTGAAGTAAAGTCCCTGGTCAACCTCCCGTGCCAGCCAGGATCTGTACAATTTCCGGAACCAGACCGCATGAGAAGAGGTCAACGTGGGAGAAGAAGCCCGTGTCATCTTCCAACGATCGTTCTTTTTGTCCCAGAAGTACGCCCCACTGGGCGGAAACAAGTAAACACTTCCGTGCCACTGCTGGCAGTTCAGTCCATCGTCCGCTGGAGAGAAGTATTCCTTTGCTTCTACGTATTTATTGGCAATGCTGGAGCTGGCGACATCAAGATCAATGCCTTCCAGCAGAGCATGCGCTGATGCAACCAGGTCATAGTTGGTAATCAGCTCAAGATCTTCCTTGTGGGCATAAATGCTCTGGAATCCCATCAGCTATTAGTCATCTGGTTGTAGTCCACCTCAAAATAACGCATGCCTTCATCATCATTGATGATGTAACCAGCTTTTTCGCTAGGGTCAATCTTCTGAGCAGCACCCAAAATACGGCGGAAGGACTCAGCCATGTCACCGTCATTTGATTTTTCGCACTCTTCTTGTGCTGCGTGCATCTCTTTGAGCGTAAAGAAGAACATAGACCGCTCTTTGTTCTGGGGCTGGAACACCATTACTCCAGGTCCTTCACATTCCCACATCTTGGAGTACTGCTGGCCCATATCCCCGAGGATCAGACGGACAGTTGCGTCCAACATCCGTGCTTTCGTCTCATCCATCTCTGGACCAATGACGGAAGCAATTAGTTTTTCACGACGGTTCATTGTTCTATCAACCCCTGACGTTCTAAAGATTCCAATAGTTTAGGCATTGGCTGGTACAAGACCACCATTTTGCCTAATATTCCGCGTTTCTTGATGAGTTTACCGGATTCGTCGCGGACTTTATCGAATTCACCAGAACGAATCAGGTATTCAGCCACGCAACGCAGCCGTCTTTTTAGCGGAAGCTCCGCTTTCGGAAATTTACCGCAAATTGTGTCCGGCCTCATGTCCTGAAATGCCAGACGAAGGCGATTTGCCAGCGTCATCCCAGAATTTGCGTCTTCCTGCTCGTAATTCTTTAGGTTTTCTAAATAACGCTGCAGGCAGCCGTCATCAAAAGAACCTTCAGGCGGCAAGAACATTTGGATTTGGTTCACCAAAGATTCCGGCAGCACGTCCCGGTGGTTTTCAACCGTAACCATGTCGATTTTCACGTTGATAAAGCGATGGGCCATTACTCAAGGGCGTCAAAATTCGTAGATACATACATGGGAGGCGCTTTTTTCCGGTAATCGTTCGGCTCCATATCACGGTTCTTGGCAAACGAGCGCACCAGCTGGTTCCAGGGGATGCGAATAACGGCCTTACGGTTGGGATCCGGGGAGGCATTGACGTAATGGATGCCTTCAACCCAGCCTTTTTCAGGGTTTTTACGACCCATTGCCATCCAGTTTCTTAGTGTTTGGTCAGAAACATTCAGACGCCTGGCACATTCCTCGGTCGAAATGTACTCATCGGCATAAGCCTGGGGATTAAGGATGTCAGTTTCGCCGTTTTCGTAACGGCTATGCCATAAGGACGAAAGGATGTTCTTAATTCCCTTCAGTTCCCAAGCAACGTCTTCAAGTCCTTTTCGAATTCCGTAAGCCATAATCACACGTCTTTCTCAGATGCTAATGTGTGGGAAAACTATTTGCTCCAATGGAAGAACAAGTACCCCCTAGTCAAGCTCCGGCTCCTACACAGATCAGTCCTGAGCAACTAGAAATGATGAAAGCAAGAGCCAGAGAACTTGCCATTCAACAAACCGTAGCTCAGCAGGCGGCGGCTCCTCAAGTACAACAACCGCAAGTGGTTTATGTACGTCGGAACCTAACGATTGCAGAGCTTCTGTTGGTTCTAGTTGTCTCCTGCGGCCTGGTGGCAGGTGTTCAAGCAGGCTGGAATTTTGCAACCAATGTCTTACCTCGCCTTGAAATCAGGGTTAAGTAAGGTATTGGACTAACGGAACTATAATTGATTCAAGGGCATTTATGTGTAATAGGTAGTGGCTAATCGCAGGATAAGCGAGTTACAAGAAATTGCAGGTATCGACCTAGCAGATGCCGACCTATTGACGGTTGTGCAGACGGCTGAAGTCGACCCTGCAATTAAAAACAAAAAGCTCACTGTCTCTGGCACAAAGGCGTATTTAAATATTTTCTATCTTCCCCGCACCGGGGGCACCGTTAGTGGTTCCGTTACGGTCCAGAACAACCTCACGGTTTCTGGTGCCACTACTACGTCTGGTTTATCGGTTACTAACCAGGCAACAATTAGTTCTCTCGTTGTTCAAACCAACGCAACGGTCAGCGGTACTGTCAGCGGTACGACCCTGACTGGTACCAACGTCAATGGTACGAACGTCAACGCAATCAACCTGACTGCAACAACGTTCACCATTGCATCACTGACGGGTGTTTCTGGTACCTTCACGGATCGAATCTCTGGTGCAACCGTCACCGGTAATGAAGGTCAGTTCACCAACCTCTTTGCAATCACCGGCACGGTTTCCAACTTCCTGTCGGTTGGCGAAGTCACTGGTTTAACCACCCGATTCAACAGCATCACCGGTGCCACCGGTACCTTTACGACCAGTCTTTCTGGTGCAACGGTCACCGGTACGACTGCTAACTTCACCACCGGTAATTTCCAAACCTTAGTTACGTCTGGCCATACGGTTGGCGGAGACTTCACCGTATCTGGCAACCTGTTTGCCAAGGGTTCAGGATTCTTCAGCTCCGGCGTTCAAGTCACCGGCACGCTCAGCGGCACAACCGTTACCGGCACCTTAGCCCGTTTTACAAATATCACCGGTGTCAACATTGTCGGCACCACCTTAGTTTCTGGTGCAACCGTTAGTGGCGGCATTGGTAAATTCAATAGCGTCACTGGCGTCACCCTTGTTGGCACCACGACCGTCTCTGGTGCAACGGTTACCGGCGATGTTGGTAACTTCACCACCTTAACGGCCAAAACTGCAACCTTCACGACTGGCATCATCCGTGAAAACATCACGGTCACTGGAGATGCTGATGTAGACGGCGATATCTTTATTGGTGGTTCCGGTTTCTTTGCTTCCGGAATCAGTGTTACTGGAACGGTTAGTGGCCAAACTCTTACCGGTACTCTTGCTCAGTTCACCACACTGACTGGTGGTACGGCAGGCTTTACTACTGTCACTGGAACCACCGTTACCGGTACTACTGCAAACTTCGTCACCCTCTCAGGGACGACGGTTACCGGCACCACGGCTAACTTCACGACAGGTAATTTCCAGACTCTGATCACTTCTGGTCATACCGTCACCGGAAGTTTGATTGTTTCTGGTGACCTGACGGTTGACGGCAACAGCTTCTTTGCTTCTGGTGTCAATGTCACCGGTACGTTAAGCGGAACCACGATTACTGGCACTGCGGTCCGGGCAACGAATATTACTGGCGTCACAGTTGTTGGCACTACGACAGTTTCCGGTGCAACTGTTACCGGCAACCTGGCTCAATTCACAACACTTACTGGTGCAACTGCTGGTTTCACAACGGTCACCGGCGCAACAGTCACCGGAACTACCGCAAACTTCGTAACACTTTCTGGGACTACTGTCACAGGAGACGCAGGACAGTTCAATACACTTACTGGAAATCTCGGTCAGTTCACTACCCTGACTGGTGTAACCGCAGGATTTACAACTGTTACCGGTACGACTGTTACTGGCACAACTGCAAACTTTGTTACGCTTTCTGGTACGGTAATCACCGGTGATACCGGTGGATTCACAACAATTACTGGAACGACAGTTACCGGTACTACCGCAAACTTCACCACGGTTTCTGGTACGACCGTGACTGGCGCCAGTGGTTTGTATGGATCAACGCTTCAGATCAGTGGAAGCAATGTTGCCACTGAAGCTTATGCCGATAACACTGCGATTGTTTACGCAATTGCTCTTGGCTAAGCAGCTTATAATTAAGAAAACTGCGCAGTAACTTATAAGTAATGGCTCGTTTCGTTTCTGTAGCCAGGCAAAACATCGCAAGCGGGTCAACCTCTCCCACTGCAGTTGTCTCTGGCACAACCAACTCCAGTGGAGTTCCAACCGGTAACTACGGTGTAATTCTTAGTATCATTGCTTCTAATACTTCCGCTAACGCTCAAAACGTAACGATTGAGTTAGTGAAGTCTGGAGCAACTTCCACCGGGTCAATTATCACCTCTGGAACAGTCCCGAACCAGTCTTCTCTTGAAATCATGACTGGTAACAAGATCATTGTCGAATCAGAAGACGTGATCCGTGCTTATGCAGGTAACACTGACGTTCTTGACGTTGTTGTTTCCTACATGTTGAACCCGCAAGATAACACCATCTGATCATGCCTTACATCGGTAACGTCCTTACTTCGTTTGCTGTCGAAACCGGCAACATTAATGATCAAGCTGTTACGGCACCGAAGCTCAGCGCTACGGGCGGTACCGATGGCCAAGTTTTGGCGTTGGATTCGGGTGGAAATTTAGTGTGGTCTTCTGATCCAGCGGGTCAGTGGGTGACCAATGGAAGTGATATTTATTTTGATCGAGCTTCAACCAACACTAATGTTGCTACCGCAGGTGGTATTTTTGTAGCCAATACAAATACAACTGCGAACAACGTAGTAGCCCTTAGTTTTACAGCAGAGCCTACTGATGTAGCTCATCCAGCTGCAAAAATTGGCGCTGTATTTACCGATAGAACAACAGATAGTGAAGACACGGAATTATATTTTTCTGTTGTAGGAGCAGGAACAGCTAGTGAAGCACTCCGCATCGACAGCTCCGGCAGGTTGTTAGTTGGTACGTCTACAGCTGCTCAGAATGGTACGGCTATCTTTGAAGGCAATAACGCTGGTGCAACAGGTGCGGGGATTGTCCATTTAGCCAAAGGTAGTGCGACTCCTGCTGACGGCGACTTTTTAGGCACTCTTAGCTTTACTGACTCAGGTCATGTCCAAGCGGCAAGGGTAAGTGCACATAGAGACGGCGGGACTTGGACCTCTGGCTCTAGTCAACCAACTCGCCTAGTCTTTTCTACCACCGCCGACGGCGCATCAGCACTAACCGAGCGGATGCTTATCAGCGCAAACGGTAACCTTGCCGTTGATACCGATACTCTCTTTGTTGATGCTGTTAATAACCGCGTCGGGGTGGGGACTGCGAGTCCAAGCACGCCGCTTCATGTTGAAGGCACAGACGGTAGCGCAGCACTTCGCATTGGCAATACAACTGGTAATACCAACCTTCAAATTACCGCAAACGAAGACAACGATATTACGCTTCAATTTAGAGATGGCGGAAGCGAGAGAAGTCTGGTTTTTTCTGGCAATACTGAGCGGATGCGTATCGACAGCAACGGCAGGTTGTTAGTTGGTACGAATAGCAGCATTTCAAACCGAATTACAGGCCAACTGCAGATTGTTGGTACTGGTGATGATTCGTGTGCATCTTTAACCCGGTATTCATCGGCAACGACTGGATCTCCAATTTTAACAATTGGTCGATCAAAATCAAGCACAAAAGGAACTAACACTGTTGTTGTTAATGGTGACAAGTTAGGTGCAATTGAATTTACTGGTGCAGACGGAACAAACTTTGTTCCTGCGGCTAGTGTTTCAAGTTTTGTAGATACAGATCCCGGCGCTGGTGATATGCCAGGGAATCTAATTTTCTCGACAACACCAAACAACTCGAGCACATTAACTGAACGTTTCCGGATCAACAACCAAGGGGGACTTGGTATTGGAGGTGAAAACTTTGGCACAAGCGGTCAGGTACTGACTAGCCGAGGTGGCAGTGCTCCGGAGTGGGCAACTCCTGCTGGTTTTACCCGTTCATCCGTTTTGACATTAAACGGCAATGCGTCAGTTGACTTTACCATTCCAGCAGACGTCAACGTTGTTGAACTAATTGCACGCAACTTTAGTTCATCGGGAAATGATGAAATCAGGGTGCAAGTTGGAGATTCAGATGGTGTAAAAACAAGCAGCTATCGGTCTGGCACGTCTTTGGTTTTTAGCGGTTCAACAACCGAGATCCATTCAGCATCTGCAGGATGGGTTCTTGGAACTGTTGAAGCTGCTAGAACATATGAGTGCCAGTATCGGCTTCGCAGAATGGGAAACGGGCGCTGGCATTGTTCCTGGAATGGAATGTTCAATAACAGTCAGAATGTTTTAGCTGGCACGGTTCAAGGTGCAGGCGTCGCGCCATCTATTAATGCTGGAGGTTTGACCACTGTTAGGTTTGCGGTAGGAGGCGGCACGTTCGACGATGGTGACGCCTCTGTGCTCTACATATAATTAAGTTAGCGAGTATTAACCATGACATCAACACAACCAAGCCTTGAAGACATTCTGCTAAACAACCTTCGCAGTAAGCGCGATCGGCTACTTGCCGAAACCGATTACCTTGGTCTTCCCGACCTTGGCGGGTTTTCTGCAGAGATGACGGCGTACCGCCAAGCGTTGCGCGACCTGCCAGCTAACACTGCTGACCCTGCAAACCCTGTTTGGCCCGTCAAGCCCGGCAGTGAAGAGCCCGCAGCTGAGTAATGGACATCATCCTCGAGCTGGGTGGTAACGCCGCCCGGCTCTACAAGGTCATCGAACTAGCAGAGGAGCACACCTCTGCAGAAGTGATCGTCAGCTCAGAAGGCAGTCCAGATCACGTCGTCAACTTGCTTCGTGGTGCCGGGATCAACGACGATCGTTTTCTACTCGACTTTAAAGCCTGGGACACGGTCACCAACTTCACTGAAACGGTCAAGCTAATCAAGTCCTTCAAGCCGAAGAACCTATACGTAGTAACAGATAAATTTCACATGAAACGGTCGATGGCAATTGCACGCGCCGTTTACTTCCTTAGTGGAATAAAACTCATCCCTTGTCCTTACATGGGTAGTGAACCCCACGATCCAGAAAACCCCAAATACGTAAGAGATGATCGCTTTCGTGCTTGGCTTTGGCGCCTCACCGGCTACTTAAAGTATTACCCCAACGTCAAGACGGCGCGTATGCCGCAGATCTTGGCAGCTGAAAAGCATGCTAAGGCCGCAGGCTATCCCGTTAGTTAAAACACTTAAGACGTTAAAATAAGTAAAAAGTACACTCAAAATGGCCGCCTTAATTACCTGGACTATTTCCCAGTTCGATACCGCTGTTTCCGATGAAGGTCTCAGTGATGTCGTGAAAACTGCCCACTGGCGCTGCAACGCCAAAGAAACCGTCACCGTCTCTGGCGAAGAAAAGGAATACTCCGCCGGTGCATACGGTTCCGTTGGTTTTGGTGAGCCCGACCCCGCTTCTTTTGTGCCCTACGCCGACATCACCTATTCCGGTGGCCTTGAATGGGTGAAGACTGCTCTTGGCGCTGAATACTGCGCACAACTTGAGAGTGGCTTGGTCAACAACATTGAAAAGCAAAAGAATCCTCCTATCGTGGTATTACCACTTCCCTGGATCTCTGGTTGACCCTATAATCTTTCAAGGTAATTAACCAACCCATGGCTGACATCCAAGAAAAGATCGACGCTCTTTACAAAGAGCTGGAACAAGTTGTCGAACAGCACAATCAAGCTGTTCAGATCCAAGGCGCTGCTAAAGAAAAAGCTATTTCGATCCAAGGTGCAATCAATGCACTGAAGGAACTTACCGATGGCGAAGCAGTCGAGGAAGTCGCCCCTCAAGCCGAGTGAAGTAAAATAGGAACATAAATAATTGTGTTCCTATATTTAAATGGCTTACCTCGGTCAACAGCCCGTAGTCGGTCGTTATATCCTCCTGGACCAAATCTCAGGGGGATTTAACGGTACTGCTAGTGGATTCACAATGAGTACCGCAGCCGGTGCTCAAGGCGTTATCCCAGGCTTAGCCCAAAACGTGCTGTTGTCCTTAGGTGGTGTTATCCAGCAGCCTGGGGTGGACTACACCATCTCAGGCTCTGGACTAACTTTCACAACTCCACCAGTTTCTGGTACAACTTTCTTTGCCACCGTCCTTGGTGATGCGCAGTCCGTTGGGACCCCAAGTGATGGCACCGTAACCCCTGCATCGATTGCAAGCGGTTTTGATTTTGTATTCCCGAATCTCAGCGTAACGGGTGTACATACAATTGCCTCTGGTACAGCTGCAATCCCGTCACTGACCATAACCGGGGATACGGATACCGGCCTGTTCAGTCCTGCAGCTAATGTCCTTGCAATTACAACGTCAGGAAGTGCGGCTTTAACAGTAAGCGGCAGCAACGTAGGTGTGGGGACTAGTAGTCCTAGTGCAAATCTTGAACTTGCGAGTGGACCGCCTAGCTTCAAGTTGACGCGAAACACTACTGCGAGCACTGGTAATGATTTTGGAAGAATCTTATTTGAAAACAGCGCAGGGACGACGCTGGGTAGTATTCGCGGATATAGCGAAAGCGCCAATACTGATTTAGGTCTTAAATTTTCTACAGGGACTGGTGACACTGTTGCCTTAACTATTGATGAGGCACAGCGCGTAGGGGTCGGCACTACGAGTCCTGGTTCTTTGCTATCGACCTTTTTAGAAACCTCAGATACGTGGTCGAGTGCTGCAGCACTTTCGGCAAGTCCTAACAGCTCATTTACTGGTTTGCGTATTGAAAATAATGATACGTCTGCCAATGTTGAGTCTGCGTTGCTATTCATTGCGGACACTACTCAGCACTCGATTTCAAGTGTTAAAACAGGATCCAGTGTTGGGGATTTGGCTTTTAGACGGAGAACTGGCGCTTCGACTAGTGCGGAAAGTTTACGCATCGACAGCGACGGTCGCCTTCTGATTGGACGTAACGCAGTTATCGGTGCTACTTCAACGTTAGAAACGTATAGGACTACAAATAATACTGTTTTTATTGCCAGTACTGATGCAACCACCGGAAACACTGCCACACTAAATTTTGGTCCAGCCAACGAAGTTACTGGCGCTCAAATTATTTGTGAAGCTGAAAACGATTTTTCAGTCGCTGCAAATAGAACTTCTCGTCTTGAGTTTCATACGCGTTTAAGCGGAACTCTTTCCGAGGCAATGCGTATTAAAAGCAATGGAACATTACAAGTTGGTGGAAATTCAGACTTAGGTTCTCAACTTCTTCAGGTTGAAGGAGCTACCAATGCAACAGCTGACTTTATAATTGCAAACAACGTTGCATCTAGTGGTCAAACGTCAACGATAACATTTGCTCCTGCAAACAATATCACAGGCGGCAGAATTATATGTGAAGCTGAAGAAGATTTTTCATCTGGTGCCAATAGAACAGCACGTCTTGAGTTCTATACGCGACTGGACGGGACGCTTGCGGAGAGGTTTAGAATTAGGTCCAATGGCGACGTCACGACAACTACCGATGCGTCATTTACTAGAACTACTGCTGGTTTTACAGCAAGAGCCGGTGATTCTGTCTCAATAGCAAGAGCAGGTGCAGCTTTAGAGGTATCTAGATTAAGTAACGATGGAGTGTTAGTTCAATGGTTTAGAGATGCTACTGGTGTAGGCACCGTTTCTGTTTTAAGCGGCACTGTAAGTTACAACCCATTCCTTGGTTCTCACTGGGCACGGTTAGAAGATGACTCCAAGCCTGAAATTTTAGTGGGAACAGTTCTTGAAACTATAGATAAATTAATGGATTGGCGCATTGCAACATTTACTGTTAACGGCGAGCAGAAAATTTCTACTTACCACGGACCAGCGAATGTAGGCGATACGGTTCAAATTGAGTACGAAGGGCAAACTTATGACGCGATTGTTTCCCTTGAGGAGGATCCCACTGACAGCCTAAATAAGCACGTTTGCGTCAAAGTAAGTGATACTGCAGCTTCTGCAGGGGTTTACGGCGTTTTCCTTGGTTGGGATGAAGACGTTCAATCGGAATATATCAACACCTGGAACGATTTGTATTGTGCCGCTGTTGGTAACTATTTTATCAGAATTGCAGCAGGACAAACCGTTGCGATTGGCGACCTAATTGAGTCAGACGGTAATGGTTGTGGTGTTGTACAAAGCGACGATATTATTCGCTCTAAAACTGTTGGTAAGGTTACGAGCACGATTCCTCAAGAAACTTACGACGATGGATCTTTCCTTGTGACCTGTGTTCTCTGCTGTGGCTAACCAACCTAGTAGTCCTACTCGCTAAATAATGGAACCGCTACTACTTCCAGTAGCTCCTAACCTCCCGGCTCCAACACTGCCTACTCCTCTGTCCTTGGATACTCCCCTCCTGGAGCTTCCAAGGGCAGATCTTCCTGCATATACGCCCCTCTACATTCCACCGGTTGCTACCGCTGGTGATCCAGATACTCTTCTTCCCAATGCAAAGAAAGAACCAGAACCTACGAAAGAAGAGCCAAAGCTGACACCAGAATCAATAAGGGGCCTGATACAACAAGCACTCCAGCAGCAACCCAAACCACAACTTCCAAAACTCGTCTTACCTTCGCCTTCCTTAGAACCAACATCACCAGTAGAAGTCACAACAATTACCCTGCCAGGAACTAATCTTGATATCCCCGTGCCAAAGGCAGAAATACTTTCGGCTGCAGCAACAACAAGCGTCATAAGCGTTGGTGCTACCCTCGCCGCTACTTCAATGTTTAAACGTTTAGTACAAATCTTCAAGCCAGCCTTCAAGGCTGCCGCTGCAAAGGTTCAGAAGTTACGGGGGAAACCTGTTGAGACTTTTGGAAGGCGGCGATGGAGATTACGTCGGAGCAAAGCGGATAAAATTGTGACTCGGGTCGTATCATGTAACCCATCTTCTGCAGCTCGGCGCACTTAAGTACCCTCACCAACTCATAATCAAGACGTTCTTTTTCAATTTTTTTACGTGCTAATTCTTTACATAACTCCACCATCTTTCCATCCAACGGAACACTAAGGCTAATCTGTGCTCCAAAGTTTTGATTCCTCACATAACTAGCATCAGGATTATTAACGTCATTACCTAAGTAAAACGGTGTCATTACCAGGGTAGACGAATTACATGTATGTCCATTCCCAAAGCCCTGCTGGCTATAACCACCCTGATTAATCTGCACCGCCTGGTTTGATACTGAACCAGTAGATGTTGCAACAGGATTTGCAATGGCAGTCGTGCCACCTTCCTGTGCTCTAACTGGCGCTAAACACCCTATTGCGAGAAGACAGACAAGGAGTTTGTCGTAGAACTTGTAGTAATAGTTCTTGTGATGTCCGTCTGCTCCACAATTCCTGCGCTCCTGGTAACCACTTCCAAGCTGTAAGGAAGACTGGTGTCCGTCACTGAATACGTTGTTGCCGCAGCGTTGATGTCGCCACTGGGGGTTACGTTGCTTCCACTTACGTTGCGATAATCTCCTCCATATACCTTTACTTGCACTGTTTCGTTGATTGTTTGGCTGGTTGTAGTTGTACTCGTCATGCTGCCCTGGGTGAAGTTTGGTACAACTGACTGCGCGTAAACAGGACCTCCAAATAGAATTAACAGAGGTAGTAATTTCCACATTGCATTGATCTCTTGCCTATAACTCAATACTATCACCGGCTAGAATTAGACCACAGAAGTTATAACCGTGAAGATCTCCCAGAAAGGTTTAGATCTTATTAAACATTTCGAAGGTCTACGCCTACACGCTTACTACTGCAGCTCCAATGTATTAACCATTGGTTATGGCTCAACAGGCTTACATGTAAAGCCTGGTATGACCATCACCAGGGGCGATGCAGAAGACTTGTTAATTAAAGATTTGGCTCGTTTTGAGGACGGAATCAACTCCTTAGTTGACATCCGCCTTAACCAATGCCAGTTCGATGCCCTGGTCTCGTTTGCCTTCAACTGCGGTGTTGGTGCCTTCTCTGAATCCACTCTCCGCAGGCGCCTTAATTCTGGCGAAGACCCAAACACTGTTGCCCGAGAAGAACTAAAACGCTGGACCAATGGCGGACTTGCTGGTCTAATGCGTCGCCGTGCTGCTGAAACTGAACTGTTCTGCAGTGGCTCTGATTACTCTGCCCATAAGAAAGTGACGAACCTTACTGCTACTCACGACACCCTGCTCAAGAAAGAACCAATTGCTGGTTCCGAGCTGCCTGCCGACAAGAAGAAATCAGTCCTTGCTGGCAAGGTTTATTCCAAATGCACAATCCTTAAGGAGGAATCTGGTCATGTCCAAGTCGAACTTGGGTACAGCGCTGGTACTTGGTGGGTGTTTCCTGGTCATTGGAGTGAGCTTGACGGAGAACTACATACTGAAGCAGCAGTTGAAGGTTCTGACATCTGCCTCGAAGTTCCTGAGTGGCTCCAAACTGATAACTACACCCAAGCTGGACGCACCTGCAACAGCTCGTCTTGCGCAATGTGCCTCAAGTTCTTTAGACCTGAAGCCATTGAATCCGATGATGAGTATATTAAAAAACTAATCGGCGGTGGTTACGGAGATACGACCGACCATGGGGCTCAAACCAACCTTTTGAAGTCCTATGGCCTTAACTCCACCTGGCACACCAACCTGTCGTTTGCCAACTTAGAAACCGAACTGAAGGCTGGCCGTCCGGTTGTTATCGGTATCCTTCACAGAGGGACCTTATCGGCACCTACGGGCGGTCACATGCTCGTTGTTCGTGGCATGAAGGAGAACGGTGACTTCATTGTCAACGACCCGTACGGCAGCGTTAATGACGGTTACAGCGGTCCTCCGGAAAACGGAAAGGGTGCTATTTACACCCGGAAAATGCTCACATCACGTTGGCTGCCAGAAGGTCCGTCCTCTGGCTGGGGTAGAACTTTCCAGCCATGAAACTAGGCCCGGACCCTAAACAGCTAAGGGATTATCTGGGCTCTTTAGTTCCAGCTGCTGTCTTGACGTGGGCGCTTGCAATTCTTACTGCGAGCTACCTCGGTATTGCAACAAAAGTCGATGCCGCTTTTATTTCTAGTCTGGTTACAAGCGTACTTGCAGTCTATGGAATTAGCCGAAAGGAGGCAGATAAAAAAGAACCGACTCCGCCACAGGTAAAACGGGGACGCCCTCCTGGAACAACCAAAGGAAATCCCCCTGTCGCTTCAACAACGCAGACCAATGGGAAACCGCAATCGCAACCCTGACATTAAAGTCAACATTTGCTACGAATTAAACGACCAAAGAAAATGCCTCACACTTCATAAAGTGGAGGCAAATGCATTGAAAAGCGCCGTCGAAAACGAAGGCGGTGTTGTCTGGTGGTATACGCCAGTTAATTAGCGCTGCTTTGCTTTACCAACGACCATTGCCAAGGTTTCAATGATCTTGTAGATCTTGCCAACCACTGCGTCATCCTTAGGAGTAGGGGTGAGTGCGGTGATGGCAGAAGCTGCAGCATGAACGGCCAGCAGAACTTCGATGTACTTAACGAAATCCATAAGATTTACCCAACTGCTTGTATTCTATGCCCTTGATCTGTAGAAGAAAAACGACTTGTGTTCTTCTGAGATCTCCCAACGAATATCTTCATGTTTTTCAAACCATTTCTTCCACACCCTAAATTGTTTCTCAGGCAACGCAGACTCACAACGCATGCAAATTGAGTCCCCCTCTGGGATTTCTTGCATCCACTGCCGCACTTGACGGATAGCAATGGCCTGGGTCCTGGGACCAAACCTACCGGTCAAATTTGAACTTAGCTTCCGCACCGATTTCTTGGGGCGTTGTTGCATCCAATCGTTTATCTGGCGTTTGGACTTGCCGATTGCTAAGCTCGCAAGCCACACGCACCCGCGCTGCGTATAAATCCACGGGAGCAAACGCATCTTCAAGATCAGGTTCTGAGGCAAAAAAGTCGTCCCAGTCTTTTTGATCCGTCGTAACCTTGATGTTGCCACTAGCCATTAATCGTCATACATCAAGCATTCTGGTGCTGATGGGTTCTCTTCGCAATAACACTCTAAACAAGTTTTCTTCTCTTTGTTAACATCATGCTTGCAAACTTGTTCTTCTTGGGAAGAATTATTTTTGCTATCAGCAGTCATGGACGTGTCGTCAAAGGAACAAGGATTGCGGGGAAGGGATTATCGTCTTGATGTTCCCTTCTCCATGCCGTCTCCCATTCAGCCAGTGAATGTTCGTGGTCCTCAGCGCCGGTGTAACCAAGGGTCACATCAGCCAATACCGAGCTTTCTTCTGCGGTATCTTCAAAGAGTAAACGAGAAAAATCCTCAAGCAAGATAAATGGTGTGGGATCGGCAACTTCAACAACGATCCCAACGGCATAATCTAAACGCTCATTTCGGGTAGAAGAAATACAAATTAAGTACTCCCCAACACCAAGGGGATAGTACATATCATCGCCTCTGTCCAGGCGGCGTGGGTCGTAATTGTTGTATAGGTCAGACCCAGCGGCCATCACATGACCGACATAAGGATTAAATAGTGAACCGTCTTTTTCAATCGTGATGCTGTCAGCACCAAAGATCATCCGCCCCTGGATCGGATTCCTATTGATGTCGTATGCAGAAACCTGGATGTAATTAGGTTTAGGACCACCTTTTGCAATGATGATCCAGGCAGGAACCCGTATTGCAATCTTGAACCAATGGTTATATGTACCGCCGCCATAACCACCGGACACCACCTGGCTCAAGGGACCAAGGGTGCCGGTCAGATAACGAATAGAAGTCTGGTCAAACGTACCAATCAACAGCGGATCGTTAGCAGTACGCTGCCGCTGGCTTAATTGATTACGCATAATATTTTTACTTTTATTATCTATCCTTCATCATAATAGGGAGCATCTTTAGCACATAACGGATGTAAAATCGTCTGCTTATGTGATCGCTGTAATAGTTCATTTAACCTATTTGCCCGCTTTGCGGCGCTAACCAACATCAAGTCCTCCGCTTTGAACTCCAACTCCATCGGTTGAACATGTTTTGGTGGCATACCAATGTTCCAGGTGGAAACCATGTGTAATGGGTTGCCACACCAGGGATTACCGCAGACCCGTGTTACGACCATCGCCCCCACATCCCCCCACGCACACTGGTATATCACCTTATGGGGCGTGACGTTTTCTGATTTCCGATTGCTGTAGTACGCACGGTAAGACGGAAAACAAATACGTCTTGGTGATGCTTTTCCAGGGAGTTTTATCTTCCAGCACTCGTTTGAAGCGCCGACATCAATCGCTGCCCAGAGCCGGTGGTATTTGATTTTGTAGTCTACATTGAGAAAATTGAGATTAAATCCGCAGAGATTGGACTTGATCTTGATGACGCAGTGGTAGCACCAATGCATTTGCATGTCTCGGATGGTATGTCCATGCGGGCATTGGTATCCCTTGTAATACCCATGAGACTTAAGTTGAGACTCATCAAGGGAATCGATGTCTTGGACGTGCCGAAAGTCAGCCAGCTCCAAAGCCTGGGCCACATTTGCCATTAGTCCCAGCTCCAGGAGGGTTTCCGCTTGTACGGACGTGGTCGATAGGCCTGAACCAACTCTTCTCTGTTGTCTTTTTCTCGGTTTAGGGGGCCGTGCTTAACGCAGAAACCATCTGGGCATTGGCCTGTTCGCATGTAATAGACAATTCTGTGGGCCAAGAAGACCTCGTTGTCGATTGAGATCTCGTAAAAACCGCTGACTTTGTTTCGTCGGGTGACAAATTTCCCAGTTTCGACCCTTTTTAGGGCGCTTGGGTGCTCATCCGTCAGTTCCAGGATTTCTTCCAGCCTCCAGAGCGGTGGCATCTCCAGGTAGTTGTGCGGCACAACACAGAATAGGAATGAATTTGCTTAGATCTTAGTCTAAGTTACGCCGTTCGGATAGTGTAAACGTCTATTCTGTGTTTCTAAGTCTCATGAGAAGCAGAACAAACACTTACACTATCGGAGCGGCGTAACCTGGCCCTTATCTAAGGAAAAATACGCCTATTCTGTGTCGCTATCACGCCTCATCTTCCCACCTTGGTCTCAACATGAGACTAATAGGCCATAAAAAACCCGCCTTGCGCTAGAGGCGGGTAGGTCTTCGTCGGTTCCCGGAGTTAGCTTACGCCAGCCAGCTCCTTTTTCTTGGACCGTTTTTGTTTCTTCTTACTTTTTGGAGCAGGAGTTTCCTCTTCCAACCCGTGATCCACTTCTTTCAGCACGTCTTCAAAGATTCCGCCGAACTGAGACGCAACCGTGTCCCATGAGAATTGTTCATCCGTGGCACGGACGTAGCACAACTCAGCGACAGCATCCAGTTTTTCCCGATCTTCGTAGAGTTCGGTCATCAATTCCGCCAGGTGATCGGCAGAAGGACAGGGCATCTCCCGTGCGTAGTTAGTGTCCACATCAACGTGGTCACAACGGATCAATTTGCCGTAACCCTCAAAGATTTCTTTGCAGGAGGTGTGATCCGGCACGATTTGGGCGACACGACAGGCGGCGTGCTCGAAGTTGACGAGACCCCAGCCCTCACCCTTGCAGGTATTAACGCCAATATCGACGGCGTTATAGATCAGGTTGAGTGCGTCCACCTGGACATTGGGCGGATGTGCATCATTACTACTGAGGATGATGCGGTTGTTGGGATCGAGGCCAACCTTGTTCATCTCCCGTGCGAAGACCGCCATGATGTCCCAACCCTGGTCCTTTTGCCCCATGTGTAGGTAGAGCTGGGCATCGGGTTTGTCGACAGCAAACTTGGCGAAGGCTTCGATCGTAATGTCGATGCGCTTACGGAATTGGTTGCGGTTGCCGTTGAAAACAATGAAGGCATCCAGGGGCAAACCAAGACGCTTCCGTGCTTCTTGCTTATCGACGGGGAAGAATTGACCGTGGGTAACGCCGTGGGGGATGACAGCGATTGGCTTATTGATACCACCTTTCACGAATTCGTATGCACCAAATTCGGTGTAGGAGATGATCCCATCCCACTCGTTGGCGGTATCAGACAGGCAACCAAGCCAGTTGTACGAATCCATGGGTGCATAACCCACGAATTTAAACTTGCCAGCCTTGTGCAAGTCTTGGATCTGCTGGTACTGAGCGTTGATGATCCACATGTCGTTGATGGTGAACACCACGTCAGGTTGTTCTTTCTCAACGATCTCCCGAATCCGTTGCTCACCAAAGGGTGCGGTTTGATAACGGTTGGACGAGGGGTACATCCGGTATTTCTCTTGCAGCGGATGTGGGTCACCCCACCAGTTATTGCCGAGCACAATGATTTCGAAGCCGTCAACCAGCCTTTCGAGCACATTCTCAGTGACACGTGCGAAGCCAGTCATGGCGACGATGTCACCAACCCATAAAAGCTTTGGTTTTTTACTCATGTAACCGAGTTATTCTCGATTAACTATACCGAAACAGCAGGAGTTGTGGACCGTACAAGTTCTTTTTCTTCCGTATGTTTAGCGCCTAACTTCTCTTTTAAGAATTCAGCAGCTTTGTGGGTTTCCGTTGTGTCACCACAGGTGTAGAGGTCAACAGCTGCGTAACCGATCTCAGGCCAGGTGTGGATGGAAGCATGAGATTCCGACAGAAGCGCGAGGAGCGTAACGCCTTGCGGCTTAAACTTCTCACCGATGATACGGATGATGTTGGCCCCAGCCATGTTGAGTGCAACCTCAAGGGACAGCTGGAGCTTGGTGTAGTTATTCAGTATTTCTGCGTCGCAGTCATACAGGTCGAGGATC
>Ga0070751_1000658_pt1 | contig 21196 bp, 23 predicted proteins | sample VirMetDEL_Aug_28_FD_78514 | JGI IMG/M metagenome (GOLD analysis project Ga0070751, IMG submission 78514) | Aqueous microbial communities from the Delaware River and Bay under freshwater to marine salinity gradient to study organic matter... | ecosystem: Environmental > Aquatic > Marine > Coastal...
TATTGTAAATTATGAAAATCAAGAATACAACAGGCCGGTGCAGGCGCGTCGCTGGCTACGGCGACGGCGGCGGCGGCTACGGCTACGGCTTCGGCTTCGGCTACGTCTACGGCAACGGCTACGGCAAAGGCAACGGCAACTGTAAATTATGAAAATCAAAAATACAACAGGCCGGTGCGAGCGCGACGCTGCCAGCGGCTACGGCAACGGCTGCGGCTACGGCTTCGGCGACGGCTATGGCTATGGCTATGGCTACAGCAACGGCTACGGCTACGGTGATGGTGACGGTGACGGTGACGGAGGCTACGGCTTCGGCTTCGGCGGCGGCAGTGGCACCGGCTACTGTAAATTATGAAAATCAAGAATACAACAGGCCGGTGCAGGCGCGTCGCTGGCTACGGCAACGGCAACGGCTACGGCAACGGCTACGGCAGCGGCAAAGGTTACGGCGGCGGCAACAGCGGCTACGGCAGCGGCAAAGGTTACGGCGGCGGCAACAGCGGCTACGGCGGCGGCTGTGGCAACGGCTGTGGCAACGGCAGGCCATAACATCTAAAAATAATACTTTCTTGAACGATTTATCTTGCTATTTCCACTGTAATATGGTATTATATAAGCACAATAAGGAAAGGCCCTTATTCAAACCAAAACTGAAACTGAAACTGAAACTGAAACAATGAAAACTGAACCATTTAACTTGGCTCCGCAAGCTGTCGCAGAAATCTGCGTCAACTTGCCAGACTACTCAAAGACCCTGTTCTTCAGGGTCTACATCCACCACTTGCTGCCGCTGTTTAAAGACTGTGGCAACATGGCGGACGTGGCCAGAAAGGTCCACGACCTGCACGATACTACAGACTACGAGCACATCGTTTTCTGTTCTGCTGTCACGGCAGCAATCTCCGTTAACCTCTTCAGTGAAGACCATGATAACGATCAGTGAATGGATATACCTGACCGCTTGCGCGGCCTTTCCGATTCTCGTTCTCGTTCACGTTGTGCCAGTAATGGTAGAGCGCGAGCGGGAACGCCAGCGGCAGAAGGACATTGAAAAATGGAAACGTGAACGGTTGTGAAAACCAAAAACACAACAGGCCGGTGCAATCGCGTCTCTGGCAACGGCGGCTACGGCTACAGCACCGGCAACGGCAACGGCAAAGGCAACGGCTACGGCAGCGGCAAAGGTTACGGCAACGGCCAAGGTAGCGACGGCAAAGGTTACGGCTACGGCTACGGCTACGGTGACGGCAGCGGAGGCCATAACATCTAAAAATAATACTTTCTTGAACGATTTATCTTGCTATTTCCACTGGAATATGGTATTATATAAGCACAATAAGGAAAGGGGCTGGTTGGCAGCCCACTGCAAATTCAACCGTGTTTGTAGTGGGCCGCTAATGGCAACAGAACAGAACAAAAAACAGAAAACAGAAATATGAAAAACGCATACAACCACCCACTTGTTGGCCAGCAGGTCGTCGTCCGTGCCTACAACGCTGGAGTTCACTTCGGCGAACTCGTTAGTGCTGATGATCATTTTGCTGTCCTTAAGGACAGTCACCGCATCTGGCAATGGGAAGGGGCATTCACCCTTTCTGAAGTCAGCCACGATGGCATCACTGGTGGCAGAATCAGTCGGTCCGTCGATACAATGACCATTCCAATGGGCGATATCGGTGAAATCTCCAACCTCCGTCCAGAGGCCCGTGAGTCCATCCTTAAACACCTTGAGAAGAAGGCATAATGAGGGCCAGCGAAATCATGGAAGCAACCCCGACGCGTTTTGTGTCAGGGTTGCCCGATACCTCTGACGAAACCGTTGAGTTTCTCCGCCTCTTCGAAGGTCACTTCGAAGTTCACGGTGTGCTTGATTCGGAGTCGGACAGTGACGATCCCATCTTTTATCAGTATAAAGTCAGCAAAGAACTGCTTGACTTCATGCAGTCCGAAGATGGCATCGCAATGCGGAAATTCCTCCAGCAGTCTAAAGACTAACCAACCAACCAAAAACCAAAACTGAAAATGAAAGATATATTATCCATCGGACTGCTCGTGAATGCGAGCTTTAAGAAATTCAATCCGGTTCGCAAGAACACGAAGATGAAGAACCAGTATGCCAATTCGAATGGTTCGGATGCCGAAATGCATTCCGGCTCCACTCGTATGGTGCATAAGAAGTTCATCGACCCACTTCAGAAGATCGAGACGAAGACACGTACTGTAGTGAAAGAGTACACACTGCCGTGGGAAGACCGTGGCAACCGGCTTGTCACTGCTGAAATGGTGCCTGCTTTGCAGGAAGCGCTTGTGCCACTGCGCAGAGACTGGGCGAATGCCGTCGAGGAGTTCGTTGTCGAGTATGACAAGATCGTGGCCGATGCGCGTGACAAACTGAAGGGCGACTTCCGGCCTGAACTGTATCCGTCGGCCAGTGACATCCGTAACCGGTTCCAGTTCAACGTGGTCTTCATGCCCATGCCAGACAACAGTCGGCTGATTGAATCAGTTCGCGAAGAGATGGAAGACATCTTCAACGACCGGATCAACGAGGCATCTGCGAACCTTCGGCAGCGTCTGATGGATAAACTTCTTCACCTCAGTGACAAGTGCAAGTCGCTCGCTAACGGCGACAAGATGAAGTTCTATGAATCAAATCTGTCGAATGTTCTGGACTTGTGCAATATGATTCCGGATATGCTCATCAAAGAAGATGACGAGTTGCTGGAGGTCGCCAACGAAGCGAAAAAATTGCTGGCGAATATCAACTCCGACCTTCTCAAAGAGTCTGATATCACATCAGCAACCGTCAGCCGACAAGCCCGCGAACTGGCTAACGCGCTGATCTAGCAAATTCCAGACACACCACACTGTGTTTCATACTAACATGAAACACAGTGTGCCAGTCTGCAAAGTGCAGTAACCAAAACAAAACCAAACAACCAAACTGAAAATGAAAAACAACATTGACCTTAACGCATTCCCGCACACTCCGATCATCACCAGCGATATCGCTGCGGTCATCGAACGTGACATCAAAGTGGGGAATGACAAGCCACCACTCTTTCTGGCACTCTACGGAATTGGTAAGTCCTACCAAATGCAGGCGGTGTCCAAAAAGATGGGTTACCATTACATCGACTACCGCGCACCATTCAAAACATTCAACGACGTTCGAGGTTTTGGGGTGCCCAATCACGAGTCGAAGAAGATGGAGTTCTATCTGGACGAAGATTTCGCTCTCATTGAGGGCCAAAAGAATTTCATCCACTTTGAGGAACTGTTGAACGCCTCTAGTCCAGTCCAGAAAGTGCTGATGCAAGTCTTTCTCGACCGCATTCTGGGCGGCGAGCCACTGCCCGAAGACACTTACATGACGGCTTCTTCAAACCGCCGGACCCACCAAACAGGTGTTGAGCAGATGCTGGCCGCACTTGCGGACCGTCTTAGCATTTACCATGTTCGACCCGATCTGGACTCCTTCATGTCCTACATGGACGAGAATAGCCGTTCGCCGGAAACGCTTGCATTTCTGCAAGTCAACAGCGAAATGCCTTATGACTTCGGCCAGCACAAGTGGGACGGCGAGTCGAACTTCCCCACGTTTCGATCAATCGAAGCGCTGGATAAGTTCGCGGCAAGCTACAATGATACTGAAGAAATGGCTAACGATCCATTGCTGGCGGCACAAGCCAGCGCGAAAGTCGGCCCGAAGTATGGCCCGATGTTTGCCCAGTTCGTGAGGTTGTCGAATAGCATCGGCGACATTGACAAGATGATCGACGAGGCCGACACCTGTAAGATTCCAGTAGAGACTGATCTCCGTTGGATCATCGCCTGCCGTCTCATCACGGCAGCAGACAAGAACCGTCTGGCCAACGTGCTGACATTATCGCACCGTCTGTCAGAGCCGACTGAAACTGACTGGACTGTGAACGATGAACCGTCCGCAATGCAGACGTTTGTCTGCACCAGCATCCGACGCCGACGTCAGGAGCTTCTGCGCACCGTCGAAATGCTCGACTGGCAGCAGAAGTTTGCCCAAACTCTCACCAGCATCTAAAGATGACCGCGAGAGAACTGATGGAATCGAAACCGTCTGCTGTGCTAGTATGGCATTGGGCAAACCTGCCGAGAAACCGGAAATCGTTCTGGCGGAAAACATATAACTGGCTGCTGGATTATTGTCCCCGCCACGTTGTAAAGAGTCGCAGTGACCACACCTTTTATTATAGTCCGGAAGCTGAAAAGTTCTTGAACACTAAAGAAGGTCAGGCTATGATTCAGTTGCATTATGAAAGCGAGTGAGCTACTCACGACACCTAAATCAATAAACCGACTATTCAATATAGACACGATCCAACGTGCAAAATACTGGCAGTGGCTTCGTCGTGTGTTTCCTGAACACACACGTGTGGAGGAACGTGAATTTTCTACACCGATGCAGCGATTCATCAGCGCCGAAGCCGCTGCCTTTTTCCCACATGCGGAGCATGTGGTCAACCTCTACAACCAAACTGAAAATGAACAAACAAATACAAAAAGCGATCAACACGATCACCATTCGTCACTCCTTCTTTTCACCCGCCGTCATGGCCTTACCGTGGCGTGAGTGTGAAAATATTCCAACAGCTTGCGTTGACGGCACCACTATTTTTTATAATAAAGAATTTGTGGCCAGCCTTGACAACGATGAGCTAGTGGGCCTCACAGTGCACGAGATTCTGCACCCGTTGCTTGATCACCTCACCAGACTCAAGCAGCATTTCAAACTCAATCAGCATGTCGCGAATTGCGCTGCGGACTATGAGCTGAACCGGTTTATGACGCAATACAATGCGACAGCCAAAGAGCCTATTGTTCTGCCGCCCAACGCTTTGCTGGACGAGAAACGATTCGGGACTCGTGCTGCGGAATCAATCTTCCGTGAGCTTCTCGAAGAGTTCGAGCAGAAACAAAAAGAATTGCAGGGTGCCTTGGACGACTTGCTCGACCAGATTGATGATGACAGCGGCGACAGCGATAGCGACAGCGACAGCGGCAGCGGCGACAGCGATAGCGACAGCGACAGCGGCAGCGGCGACAGCGACAGCGGCAGCGGCGACAGCGGCAGCGGCGACAGCGACAGCGGCAGCGGCGACAGCGGCAGCGATAGCGGCAGCGACAGCGACAGCGATAGCGACAGCGGCAGTGGTGGAAGCAATGATGACAAGAAACTGGAGAAGACTAAGCCCCATATGAAACCAACATGGGGTGACTTCGAACCAGCCAAAGACCAGAAGACCGCCGAAGAAGTCCAGAAGAAATGGCGTAGCCTTCTACAGTCTTGCATTCAAACCGCGAGACTCAAAGGCGACAATAGTCCATTCTTGTCCGAACTAGAAAACATGGTTGAGTCTCCTGTTGATCTTGAATCTATCCTGTCAAGATATATGGACGAGTTCGCAATTTCGGACGAATCCACCAACACTGACCGGCGCTATCTCGCATACCACGATATCTGTATCGCTGGCATGGACAGCGAACAACACGGCACACTGGTATTCGTGAAGGACACTTCCGGATCAATGTCCCAGCCCATTCTGGAGCAGTGCGTCTCCGTTGTTCAGTCTGCATGTGACAGGCTCCGGTTCAACCGCATCGTGGTCATTGACGCTGACGACGGCGTCAGGAACGTCGAAGAGTTCACGCCTTTCGATGATATCCCACTGAAAGCAGTCGGTAACGGCGGCACTGATTTCCGCCCCGCCTTTGAGTATATCGAAGAGGAGATTCCGGAAGCCCGTGCCGTTGTCTACATGACCGATGGCTACGGCGCGTTTCCGAAATATGCGCCAGATACTCCGGTTCTGTGGCTCACGTGGGGCATCGACGACTACCCGTTCGGTGATGTGCTTGACCTTAAATCAATCGCTTGAGTGATGGACTTCACTATATCATACCCTAAACTCACCAGAGTCAGACTGCTTTCGCGAGACCAAATGGGCACGTCAGGTTTGAGACATGCTGTCGGACCAATCACTCAGAAGCTAGACGAGCTTACTGATAACAGCCAGTATCTGTGGGACTACGTAGCTACTGAGTGGTGTCATAATAGGACAGAGTTCGACCGCTATGCTTCGACTATTAAAAAGCGATTCTATCGCCGAAGCGGCTACGACATCGTTCAGATGATTGACACACTCTATGACAAGCCGTTGCCTGACAACCGGAAGCGTTTCTATGATACACTTCAAGAACTCCACAAACGTCTGAGTGCATGTGCGCACGACGGGCCGTTCATCTATGGCGACTTACATTCGCACCTGTTCAAACTAGAGCGACTGTATGTTCGTGATGTAGCGGCAATCAACTTCAACGAAGAAGAAGGCACCGTGTTTGACGCATGGCGCGAGCTTCGCAGTATCTTCGCACAAATTGGCTACCCGTTTGATGAACCGTATAGCATCGAGTTCTGTGCTGATAACGTGCAACGCTTATCAGCGTTGCACGAGACAAGCATCGCGAGTCTCGCTGACCCCGATTGCGTTGCAGATAATGCAACATCCACTTTGTAAACTTGTTCAGTAATGGTTGCGCGGTGTCTGCTTTACATAAAAGTAGGCACCGCGTTTTCTGTTTAAAGTCATGAAAATCAAAAATACAACAGGCCGGTGCAGGCGCGTAGCTGGCAACGGCTACGAACGCGGCAACGGCAGCGGCTACGGCAGTAGCTACGGCAGCGGCTACGGCAGTGGCTACGGCTACGGCTACGGTGACGGTGATGGCTATGGCAACGGCTACACATACGGTTGCGGCGGCGGCTACTGTAGAGTATGAAAATCAAAAATACAACAGGCCGGTGCAAGTGCGTCTCTGGCAGCGACGGCTACGGCAAAGGTTACGGCTACGGCAAAGGTTACGGCAACGGCAAAGGTAGCGGCAGAGGTAACAGCGGCTACGGCTTCGGCTACGGCTTCGGCAACGGCAACGGCTTCGGCAACGGCAACGGCGACGGCTACGGCGACTGTAAAGTATGAAAATAAAAAATACAACAGGCTAGTGCAGGCGTATCGCTGGTAAAGGCAGCGGCGGCAACGGCTACGGCAAAGGTTACGGCTACGGTGACGGAGGCTGCGGCTTCGGCTACGGCGACGGCAGCGGCAGCGACAACGGCAAAGGTTACGGCAAAGGTAATATATGAAAATCAAAAATACAACAGGCCGGTGCAAGCGCGTAGCTGGCTACGGCAACGGCGACGCATACGGTTACGGCGACGGCTTCGGCTTCGGCTACGGCGACGGCAAAGGTTACGGCTACGGCTACGGCAGCGGCAGCGACAACGGCAAAGGCAAAGGTTACGGCAAAGGTTACGGCAAAGGTAATATATGAAAATCAAAAATACAACAGGCCGGTGCAAGCGCGTCGCTGGCTACGGCGGCGGCGGCTACGGCGGCTACGGCGGCGGCGGCGGCGGCGGCGGCGGCGGCGGCTACGGCAACGGCTACGGCGGCGGCTACGGCTACGGCAACGGCAACGGCTACGGCAGCGGCGGCGGCGGCGGCAGAGGCAACGGCAACGGCAACGGCTACTGTGAATTATGAAAATCAAAAACACAACAGGCCGGTGCAGGCATATACGCGGCAATAGATACGGCTACGGCTTCGGCAGCGGCAAAGGCTATGGCTACGGCAAAGGCGATGGCGACAGTTATGGCGACGGCAAAGGCAACGGCAACGGCAACGGCTACGGCTACGGCTACGGCTACGGCTACGGCTATGGTAACATATAACCTATGAAAATCAAAAATACAACAGGCAAAGGCTCTCTCGGAGCAGGTATATCCTTCCACTTCTTAGATGGTTCAGCTGGTGGCCTAGGCATTGGCGAAGGAATGGGACTAGGTGATGGTCATGGGGGCGGCGTTGGCCGCTGCGGTTACATGGGCTACGGAATTCTTAATTTGCGCCATAGCCTTCGCCCACTTTAAGAAAGTAAAAGTTACCTCTCCCGCATGCCTCTCCGCAGCACATCATTGCCCTATTGGCCATCTTGTGTTCAACACATCTCCCGCTTGTATAAATACAAGCGCCCGTATTACGGTGTTTATTATTATTAGCTATCAACATCATGATATGAATCCTCTGCCGCTACCTCTGTAAACCCTAAAATCGTGTGGGGCTTCAGGGCACCCCCCACAATAGTAAATGCCAAACAGTCCATATTCGAGCGGGCATCCCGTATTAAATTGAGCCTCGCCGTTTGTTTCTCTTATTCTCTTCTGTCCCACAATATCCAACATACTTTCCACTATATTTACAATAACCCCACCCAAAACCGACTATAATGAGACCAGCGTTAGAACCAGCACCAAAACCAGAAAGTGCTGGTGTGACTTTTCCTTTTGGGTGTTTAATCATTACCACTTAAAATTCTTTAAGATGAATCGCCCCGCAACCGTATGATGAACCAGCTGCACCTATACTACTGTTGGTCCTGCTGCGTCCATGTTCCCCAAATCCATTCGTTTTCTTTATTCTCACTATTCCTAAATCTACAATGAACAAAAACAATGTAAACCAAATTTTGCCCGTTTTAAAAAGAACGAGTGGGTCTTTACTCCCACCAATGTTTTATGAGACAGTAGGAAGTAGAGGTCATGCTGAAGGCTACGGTAACGGTGGTGCCCTCCGTTATAGCACTGGTTCATCAAATGGTCGCGGATTTAGTATTGTCCCAGCACGGGGCGTTACTTTTGGTTTCGGTGGTGGAAAGAGAAAAATAATATGAGCATAAAAATTATATCACCAAAGGGCCGCGTAAGAACACCAGATTTTATGCGGTCCATGGGCCGCGCCAGCGGAGACAGCCGACAATTTTTTGTTAGCGAGCCTAAACAAGCAAATGGGCGCATTTGTAATTTACGCCGTTGTAGTATTACCGGACGTGTTACTATTCGTGGAGCGGAGTGTAGACATTATACTCAGCCATAATGCTGTTCAACTTATTAAGCCGCTCAACACCAACGCTACCCATCTCCTGCAGATCCTTTTTCATTGTAGCTGACACTTCAGGTTTCTTGAAACGCCCTTTGACAATGTCCTCAATACGGTCATTTGACATGCGGTAATACTTCATGCTGTTACGAACCTGTTGAAAACTCATGCCACGAGACATGGCTGCTTTCACATATCGTGAAATGTCCTGATCAATCCGCTTGCGATCTTCAATAAACTCGCGGGCCATCGTCTCAATGTCCCCGTCCGTCAAAGCCCCGCGTGACTTGAGACGGTTGATCTTACTGCTCAAGCGGTTCCGTTCGTCCCTCTTCTTTGAGAGCACTTGCTGGAAAGCCCGTTTCACATCAAACTCTTTTGAACGTGTTGGCTTGATCTCGTTCAGCAACAATGATGACACCGTTCTATTTTCATCCAGAGCTTCGTCACCGATAGCAGCGTTTATGATTCGTTTCGTAGCCGTGAGGCTTCGGGGCTCGTAGGCTTCTTTCCAGATATAGTTGAAGACTTTGTAGATGGCGCTAACACCATCGTGTTCTTCGTAGATCGGGTCACCCGTTCTGGAGTCCTGATTAGAGGCCACATCGGCAACAGCCTGATTCAAGATTTGTTCGCCTGCGTATTCGGAAGCCATCATCTTGATTGCCCTCATGAAACCCTCAGACGGTTTCCCCCTCATGGTATCTTCCACCATCCGAAGTGCTGCATCCGCGCCACCACCAGATACTGGATTCATAAACGTGAAGTTCCAAAAGTGGTCGCCCATGTAGAACAGCGTGTTGTTACGGGCATAGTCCGGAAGAGCCTCACGGTTCAGTTCATCCTCTTCGTCGGAGATTCCAAAGATCGCTCGAAGAGCAAGTGGTGCGGCAATACTGAATCCGCCAACAATGCTGGTGAACCCAAACAAACGGGAGTAGCCGCGCTTTTTAATAATCGGGTTATCGCTGTCGATCTCAGATCGAATCTGCTTTGGCGTTCCATCGAACAGGATTCGAAGAACGTCAAACCGGAAGCGGATAAATGGAGGCAGTAGGAACGAATACTTGCTGGTCATGTATTTAACCGTCTCGTATGCATCGACGTAGGACTGCGATGTGTTACGGACAGTTACAGCAGCCATCTTTTTTAGCTCGTGGTCACTAAGCCGGTAGCCACTTCCTGCTGGAATGCCCATACTGATATCGTGTGCTCTGGCTTTCTTGAGGACGTCCAGCTCGTGTTCAAAGTAAGCAATCTTGTAGAAGGTATCCACTGCATTAGATAGCGCAAGCAGGCGGTCGGTCAGTGGCTTCGTCTTTTCTTTAACGGTCTTGCCTGCTTTCTTGGCGTTACTCTTAAGCTTACGAATCTTGGTTGAAGTGTCCTCAATGTCCTCTCTAAGCGTCTGCAGAGTTACTCTGCCTTGAAGCAGCTCTTGAGTGAATCGCGCTCTGATGTCACCTTGTATGACATTATACGCCATCAGTTCAGCGGCATATTCGTCCACTTCTTTTGGCGTTTTGAGCGCGGTAATGACGCGGCTCCAGTGCTTGACCAGCTTGTGCGGCATAACGCCCTGCATAGGCCCGAAGAAACCTAAGTTACCGAAGACGTTACGAAGGTAGAAGCCTAACGAGCCTAATGTCTTTGCGCCCAGAGACAGGCCAATACCCATCCGATAATAAGACACCACGTTCTCAACCCATTGACGCTCGAACGAGAGGTCAGCCGGTGTCTGGTGGGTCATGTGCTTCTGCAGAGCTTCGTGCGCGTCTTTGTCGATGTAAAAATAAAGACTCTTCGTGTAGTCGTTCTCCACTTTATCTGATAACACCTCATTCTGAATCTCGTCGTCGCTGACGGTCGCACCGTTGCGGAGGTTAACAAGACTGTGGTAACGCTGGTCACCATTTTTTTGCATCTTCTGCACTTCCTTCAGAGAGTAAACAAATCCGGAACGTTGGCCCAACTGAATCAGGTTCTGAATGAATGACTCACGGCTCGCCGCACGAGAGACCACCGTGACGGAGCGGAGGATGTTATCGAGAACGTCAGCGTCGTCATACTGGCCTAACAGTTCGCGAATTGGTTGAGGGACAACCTTACGTTGACGAATCTGGTCAACGACAGATTTCGCTACAGATCGGGCCATTGGTCGGCCTTTCCGGATTTGAGAATGTGAGTCCAGCGAGTAGAGGTAATCAAGAATTGCTCCTCTGATTGGGTCGGCCCTCTCCTCTATAGCCAACTTCAAACTGTATTTTGAAGTTTTGATAAGCTCGTCATAGCTCGTGCGTTGATCTTCAGGAACATTGTTATCTCGCTCTACTTTTTGCTGGTTCATCGCCCACTTCTCGTGGTAAGTCTGCTCGAATATCTCGTAAACTTTCTCATACCTCTTAAGCATAACTTCATCGCTGCCTTCCTTACGGCCTTCGATCACAGAAATCAGCTTGTCCATGTAGCCTTCTTCGATGAAAGCTTTGTATGATCTGGTAACGTAGATGCCCAGATTCTCGTCGATCACTGCGCGAAGCTCACCAGAGTGGTCGAACTTTTCAGCCATCGTGATGGACAGCCCGTCAAGAATCATCCGAAGTTCTGACAACTTACTATAAAGTTCAGGGTGTGTCGCGAGTAGTTTTTTACGGGCGGCCTCTTTGCGCTTCTTCGCTTCAGAGACGAGGCGGGCGTGCTCAATCTTGACTTTCTCCTCTACCTCCTCTGCGTAGATCAGTTCGCGCTCTGACGGAGTAACGCCGCCTTTCTCACGTGACACCCGCTTATATCGTGTGTCAAAGACTTTCTTGCGATATTCAATAAACTTCGTGGGCACCTCCGTGTCGTTCGGACGGCCTAAGAAGTCACCCAACAGAATATGATCGAGTTCCGGATCAGCTTCCACCATTTTGCGGATTTCATCAGCGATGGATCGGGCTCTGTCTGGAATCGCGGTCTTCACAGCTTCAGCCTGCTTAAAGACCTCTAACACTCGCGGGTCAAGGTTACCATTCAGGATTCGGCCCAACCATTTGTTCTGTTTGTATTCACCTTTTTTGAATGCACCTAGCGCCAGTTCGTATTCCTCGAACATTGGTAGACGCCGCGAGACTTCTTCGAAAGTGGTATCCGGCCCGAACTCAATCAGCTTGCCTTTCTCCATCGTGGCGGAGAAGCGCTCTTCAAGTTCCGTCTCCACGCTGTTAGGGGCAAGCGCATCAAACTGCATCCGCTGGTTAATGCGGAGGACACCACTACGGAGCAGGCGGACTTCGGTCGAAAGTTTGTTGACCATCCGCGCCATCTCTGCATTCTGTTTCTTGAGATTGTATGCGGCAGCCATGCGGCGAAACACACCCATCAGGAACCGGAACATAACCTGATGGAACTTAGGATTTGAGAAGTAGAATGCGCGATCCTCTTCCGTAGTGTAACCTCTGGTAAGCTGCTGCGCCTTCATCCGAAGTAGTTCCCCAACAACCTGTCTCATGACGACTCTGTCGCCGTTCTGGACAGAAGCCTTCAGGCGGTTAGCGAGTTCGGAATCTTTGGTGTAGTGGTCGATGGCCTGTTCTAAATCGTAGGATGACAGTTCGTCAGCCAGCTTATCAAGCTCCGCTTTGGGGATGGACCGGAGTTCTGCTGCGTGGAAGATCTCCTCATTTAAAATAGACTCCAACATCTGTCTAACATGCTGCTCATTCGTAATGACGCCGTGTGCCTCTGTGAGTGCCTTTTGAGCTGCTGGCCTGTTCAGGATAATGGACGAAACCAAACGGCCATTCACGCGCATTAGGCGAGCCGCGAACAGCGAGTCTGGCCGAGACTTAAATATCTCTGCTTTGGCGTCCGTAGATTCGAATACCGGAACATCGGCAGGCACAACAGATTTAATGGTCTCGTCAATGAGTTCATCTACAGCGACCTGCTGCTCAACCGTGAAGTCTTCGTCTGCCTCAATGTCATCAATGCTGGAATATCTCCCCTCGCGAGCTTGTGATATTTGGTCTTCCAGCTCTTGTTTTTTACTATCAACTATCAACTGCGAGCGCATGTCGGACGTTGACTTCCCGAAAAGCGCGGCTTGATCCAGTGTCTCAATGCCAGCAGGTTCCGGTGAACGGTCCATATTGAGGAAGTCCGTCAGATCATCAAAAGCGCGGGACATCGCAGACTTCGGCTGGATGCCAAAAAGAGATTTGATTGCGTCGATAATACGGCGAACGAAACCTTTCTGTGGAAGTGAGCGAACGTTTTCCTGAAACACCGGCGAAGTGAACAGCATCGCGACAAACTCATCAGTGTTCGAAAGTGCGTAGTCAATTGTTGAAGAAGTGTTGCCAGAAGCTTTGTAGACCTTCTCCACTTCAGACCGGAGGTTCTTCAAACGTGTCAACGCCGCCGCTTGTTTACTGCTAAGATCGGGCGAGCGAAGAAGGTCAAAAGTGGCGGCATGCAGATATTCGTGTAGCAATACAGACTCGATCCCTTTGCCATAAAAACCAGCGATGTTAATTGTGACCGACCGTGAACCATCTTCATTAGCTTCGAATAAACCAGCGTAACCGCTTTGTGGGTTGTCTTCGATACGGAAGTCAACATTGTTAAACCTGTTGGCTTCACGCAACAAAAGCTTCGCCACCGCTTTGTGGGATTCATCTGCTGAGATGCGTCGGAGAGCGGTGAGGACAGACGACGAATCACCATCCACCAGACCTAATCGGGCAATCGCTTCATTGTTAATGCTGCGGTTCTCTACAACATCAGCGGATTCGTTCAGTGCTCTGTTCTCATATTGTTCAGATATATGGACACGCTTAAGGAACAGGTCTTGTGCTTGTTCAGTGGTCAACGTCTGCGGCACATCAAGACCCATCAACGCCAGCGAACGGCGGAATGGGTCTGGTAGTTTGTCATAGACCGCTTCGAAATAGCTCTGCAGCGCTGGTGATGGCTTTCGGACTTGAACACGGTGTAGGACATCAGAAATGAGTTTGCGGATATTGTCAGTTCCATATTCACCGGAGTCTTTCAAACCCTGACCGGTGTCACCAAACACAGCGCCTGCGAAATCGAAGAGCGCTTCGTCCGCTTCTACCCTCTTCGGTTCGCTCAAAGTGGCGAGATGACCCGTCACTTTGTTCGTCATGTTATTTAAGATTTCAGTGTATCGGGCTTTCGGTCCCTTGTCCGAAAGATCAACTTGTCCAGTGTCTTGTTGCTCACCCTCAAAGTCGAAAGCAGCATTAACATTCTGATCGACTGAATCGTCGTCCTGCCCAATCTGTTGCTGCTGCTTGTTGCTAAGATCATTAATCGAAGACATCTGCCGGTCCTCTTTCAGCTGCTCACTGGAACGGAGGCGCTGCTGAACGCGGGTAGATGCTTTCGGAATGATGTTTGGGAAGTCTGGGAAGGGCCTGCCCCCCTGCTTAGAGAACTCCGGATGGTCGTAGATCTCTTCAAGAGCTTTCTTGATAATCTTGCGGTCCCACCCTTTCTTCAGCGAAGACCGATTTCTTGACTTCTTAGCGTCTGTAATGATACCGTCAGCGACCATCTGCTTCTGGCTAAAGATATCAGAAGAGCCTGTTATGGAGGTTCGGCCAGACAGAAGGTGGTAAAGGAAGGCCGCGATCTTTTGCGAATCCGTTTCTGCGTTCTTCGTTATGTTCGCGCCTTCGTAGGTCGTCCGCCCAATCTGCAGACCGCCTTCTTCATTGAGGCTGTCGAGACTTTTTTGAATGAACCGCATGTAGAATGACCCTCTCTTGATGCCTTCTTCAGAAATCATCCCCTCGATAATATCATCAACCATGCTATCAGGGATCTTGCCATCCACAATATAGGGCTCAACGATTTTCTGCAGCGGGGCAGTGGCGATGACGGCATGAGTATCAATGATGAACTCATACATCACATCCGTAATGAATTGCTCTTTGTCCTTAACTCCTTTTACTTTGCTCCAGTCAATGAAAGAGCTAAACTTTTTACCAACACCTGTAACGGACTCAATGTTTCGGCTGTTCGCAGAGACCCACCCATTAAAGTTGGCGAGCGCTTCCGACACTTTCATGGTGCCATCAAGAATATAAGTCTTGTCTGGATCACCATCTCGGAACAAACCAGCCTGATAAAAGTCCGCTTCTTGGCTAATATCAACCGCACCAGCCAGTTCTACCTTCTTGGCGGCATTCTTAATACCCGTTTCGGGGGCCTCCACCTCACCAGTCTGCTCTGCTTTCGGGTAGCGGGATGGCTTCTTGACTGCGACGATACGGTAAGTCCCGTCTTTCATCGACACTGTATCAAATGCTGGCGAAATGGGGCCATTCCATTCTTTCGGAATCACGACGTAAGGCCGCTTCATCTTACTCAGCGCATGGTCAACGACAACCGGATCGTTGTTAAACAGGACCCCACCATCAGACGTGGTCTGCAGTTCGCCGAAAGAGTTCTTTGGTTTAACGAGCGTGTTGACCTCTTCGGGCTGCACGCCGTAGACACCATATAGCGCATCACCAGTAGTCACGAAGTGCGGGCTGGTTTTATCCGCCTTCGCTTTGTTGATGTCATCGGCCAACTGTTTTGTTTTGGCCTTCCAGAAATCGGTGCTGCCCCCACCCAATTTAGGCAGGCCGTAAGCTCCGGAAGATAAAGTAAGCGGGATGCCGGATTCGGCCAACTCAGTGATGCGCTCTTCGGCTTTAGCCTTCAGGTCATTATCACTCTCGACTGGAACGTCCGCAACCTTTTCAGTTTCTGGCTTCGCGGCTTCGACTTCTTCGACAGCTTCTTTGATATTTTTTTCGGGGACCTTATCTAAGTCCAGCCCTTCGGCTGATTCTTCTGTTAACTCAGCAGCTAAATCATCGGAAATTGGTTCTTCCGCGTCCTCTTCAACTGGCTGTTCGACCGGTTGTTCAACTGGCTGTTCGACCGGTTGTTCGACCGGTTGTTCAACTGGTTGTTCAACTGGCTGTTCAACTGGCTGTTCAACTGGCTGTTCGACCGGTTGTTCGACCGGTTGTTCAACTGGTTGTTCAACTGGCTGTTCAACTGGCTGTTCAACTGGCTGTTCAACTGGCTGTTCAGTAGCTTCTGCCTCTGTGTCCTGTTTAACAGCTTCCTCAAGCGAAGGAGGCTCCTCCATCTTCTCGATCTCAAGCTGCGCGGCGTCAAACTCATCGGCCATCTCATCGGAGAGGTCAGAGTCCGTCATTGGCGTAGTCAAGACCGGCTGCTCTGTTTCGGATGCAATGGCCTCTGTTTCGTCAACTGCCGCCTGATTGGCCATTACCTTTCGGATTTCCTCTTCAAAAGCTGCTGCGGCTTGTGGTGCGTTGTTGCGTTTCAGCTTATTCGATTTGTCACGAATGACTCGGTTGGCGGAAGCAAGCGCAATGTTCCGGATGACCTCGCCCTCTTTCTGCTGCTCCGTGAGCGGGTCAATAGGCGTGAGAACTTCGTTGAGCGTCTGGAATCCTTTCCGGACGGGTCCAACAGCGGCACCGAAGATACCACCATATAGAGCGCCCATGTAAGCAGAACGGGCGACTTCCTCAAACGGTAAATCTTTATTAGTGAACACCGCTTGAACAATCGTGTTCAGGTATTCGTCAAGACCTTCTTCCAGAGCCTCATCAGTGAAACCTTTGATGATTTGCTTGCCTGCTGCACGGCGTGAGAACGATTTATGACCTTTTGCAAGAACGTCCTTCAGAACTGCCTGCAGACTGCCTTGCGACAACTCACGGCCTGTAACGCCGCGACTGATCGTATTGAATACTTTCTCGACATCTCTTCCTGTTGCCCGACGCAAGATGAAATCTTCGAGACCACCACGACCACCCAACGAAAATGAAGTGGTGATGATGCCGGTGATCATTCCAGCTGTAGCGCCAGCGGCCAATGCTTTGTCGTGCCTCTCTTCCGGTGTGAGATTCTTGCCCTCCGGTGTGCGCTCAAGCGCGTCGTAGACCGCAGCATAAGTCATCGAACCACTGCGGGTAGCGGCTGGCACAAAGAGCGAAGAAAGTTGTGTCGCTTTATGGCCCACAATACCATTATAGTATGACGCGAAGCCGCGCATGGCCGGAACAGCGGTGTTTCGTGCGCCCGAACCAGTTGCGTTAATGGCGGTTTTAATAGCCGCGTTGTCCGTCTGGTCAACCGCTTCTTTGAGGACAGACCGCTGCATCTGCTTTGCTATGCCTTTCTTAAGCACTTTACCACCAACCACCAGACCAGCACCTGCGCCTCCTGTAATAGCCGTAAGGCCCATTGTAGTGGCTACATCGGTAAGGACCGGCGCGACCATTGAAGAAAGCTCAACGCCCATTCCAAAGTCCTGACCGAACAATTTTGCGACTTCAGCGCGTGCCTGCCGGTCTTTGTAATTTTCCAAAAGCTGCTCACGAGCCCCCTCGCTGCCTAAGATCGCGCCAACACCCCAACCGATATCTGTGACGGCTTCGCCAATGGAAAGGCCGATGTGCTGCGCAATGTTCGCGGCCCCACTGTAAGCCTCGCTAGACGTGAACTCATCAAGAATGTCGGCCTTTTCTTTGCCCTCAGAGAGACCTTTTTGCAGGAATGACTGCCACTCTTCACCCAGATAAGACCGGCTCAACGAATTATTGAACTGGTCGAACTGTGCTTCACGCAATAGCGCCCTCTGGTTGCCGACGATTTTCTTGTCCCGCTCCGACATGTTCTTCGTCGCGGCTTCGAACTTCTCATTGTTCAGGATCGTATCGCGGTGCAGCGCATGGTAGCCATAGCCGAACTTTCGGATGTTGTTCTCTTCGTTTTCTTCGTCATACTCAGCGGTCCCAGACACCATTGCCCGTGAGCCTGCTGTGTATTCGAGTGCTGCTTTGATGTCAGCGTCATCATATTGGCGGGAGAAATTAGGATCATGCCCAATCATCAAAGCCTTGAATCCGGTGACGGTCCTGTCAGACAGAGCGCCATCTTCCGCAATTTCGTTGGCTGCTAGCGCGATCTGCGCTTGGATGTTTTTGTTTTCTTTGGAAGCTTTGCTAACAAACAGGTTCGCTTCCTCAAAGTTACGGTGCCGGAACTGTTCGTATCCGTTTTCGTCTTTGGCCATCGAGTTGATGATGCCCTCAATGTCTTCGTCCCGAATGGTGCCAGCGGCCAGTGATTTACGGTAGGCGTCTTTAGCAGAAAGACCAACGGCAGCAGGTCCCGCGACCAGTGAAATCTGTCCATCTGGCAACTCCACACGGGTGAATGGGACATCCTCTTGTGTCACCAACTTCTGCGCTGCTTCTGAATAATACTGGTCAACATACTGCTCGGCCAGCTTCTTCCGGTCGGCCACCAACGCTTTGAAAGATTCCGCTTGATTCGGGTCTGCCTTCAGCAGTTTCGAAGAAGCGTAATAGTCACGAATTGACTGCGCGGCAACCGGATCGTCTACAGCGTCCAGCGCACGGTGGACGATTTCAAGCTTACGGTTAAACCCAAAAGGTTTAGGTGAGAAAGCCTGCTTGACTTCATCTTCAGCTAATCCGGCGCTCCGCATGCCTTCTTCCGTCCGTTGGTTGATGCGGGCGAATACACTGTTGCGCTCTTCATCGGACACATCAGAGTTCAACACCTGCGCTTTAACGTAGGTGTTGTATTTCTTGAATTTTTGAGCGGTGTCCGTAATCTCGTTGACCTGTGCCCAGTCGTCGATTGGGAGAATTTCTAACATGTTTTTACTGGAAGCCTGCGTCGATCACACTGTTAAGCTCTTGTTGGCGTTTCGAAAATACAGAGTCATCAATGCCTAACAGCTGGTTTCGGCGAGTCCGCGTTTCGATCTGCGCCCGTGATAACATTTCCTGATCAGATGTAAACTCCGAACTTAGGTCTGACAGGGTATCTTGTGTCAACGGGAGCTGGCGGGACATGGCGAGCGCCAGTAGAACATTGGTCCGATCTTCGTTGCTCAACGTAGCCGGAAGCGGTTCGCCCTTTTCGTTCATTTGGGGCTCCAGATTAGCGGAGTTTACCAGCGCGGACATTTCTTTCAAAGCAGCTTCTTCGCTCGCGAACGCTCTGGCCTCAGACTTCTGCTGCATTTCGGCAGCCTCTTGCTGCATCTCCTGCTGTTCGAGTTGTTCTTTGTAGTTGGCCGCTGCTTGCGATACGTCGCCCAAAGTCACCTGACCGGTTTGAAGACCTTTATAGATCTCATCAGAGTAGAGCGGGGTGTTAAACAAACGGTTTTTATACATGTTGGCGTCGGCCTCCAATTTGGCAGACTCAACAGCCTCTTCAGCCGCCCGCGTCGAAATAGCTTTCTCATGCAAATTAAACAACGTGCGGAACTGGTCGTTGGAGAACAGGCTGATGTTGTCACGGCCCAGCTTGTTTAGCTCGCGCATTTGTTCACGCGGCGTCAAGCCGCTCATCTCAAGCTCTTGCAGTCTCTCTTCGACTTCCGGAAGCATCTCTGTAACCTGACGGTCCATACGGGCCTGTTCGCGCTGACGATTGAGTTCCGCTTTCTGCCGCTGGTATAGTAGATCCTGACGCCTCATCTCGACCATGCTTTGCTGCAGACCAACCACCCGATTCCGGAGCGGCGTCAGCACCTGTTGGTCATACTCCATACTACGATCAAACTCGTCCTGACCGACGAGGACCGGAAAGTATTGGCTCTTCAGCGGAGCGATGTCGTTGTCAAAATCAAAGTCCATCTTAACGGTTGCGTGTGGCGTTCAGCCTATTCCCGAACAGGGAATCCCGTTCCCTTTTTCGTTTTTGGAAATCATCTTCCCTTCTCGCGAACTCCGTCATGTTGGAATCGTCGGATTCTTCACCTTCCGCAAAGCCAATGCCTCTGTCATACATCTTCGACATGAACTCGTTTCGACGCTGCAAAAGGTCATTTTCCTGCTTCATCAGGCGACCGGCCATGATACGCTGCGCCATATCTCGCCTTCTTGTGGCCTCAGAGGCGATTCTAGGCTCTTTTAGGCGTTGAAGCTCAGACATCATAGCCAGCTGTCCTGCCTGCCCGCTGTAGCCATCCTTGCGCAATCTACGGGCTGCCCGCCTCAACGCACCACTGCGGGTGCCAATTTGGCGGGCGGGTTGGCGGAGCGATGATCCGCTACCCAACTCGTAATTCGGGTCCTGCATTCCAGAAAGCGTGTCCAGTCCGGAACCAAATTGTTTGTTAAATGATACTTTTTGAGCAGCTTCTTCAGGCGAATCGGCCAAAGCGGTTGGTTCGGGCTCTTCCGAAACACTGATCTTGTTACGTTTCAAGAACGAATCGAACTGGTTATCACTGACGCCGGAACGCTGGCGGGCTTCTTTCAGCAGGTCCGAAGTCAGTTTGCCAGATCGGTTGAGACTCTTCAAGCCTCTGGCGACTCCTCTGCGCTTCTTCTTCTCCGTCTCGTGGTCTTTGGATGCCCCAATCAAGCTAGCCACTGGCCCATACATATTTTCGTCTGACATCGGTTAGTGCTAATTTGTAGCACGAAGCGGCAACGATGTCAACGATTGGGGCTTCAGGCTTTTGTGCGGAACGCCTTTGCGAGAACTTCTTCGGCCAGCAGCAGGTTGTTCAGGCATTCTGTGCAGCACATATCGGCGACTTCTTCGTATTCGTAGGCCATGACTTCCTCAATGACATCACCGCACACATCACACCGGACTTCATCTTTTTCTACCATAGGTGCTTGCAGGCCCAATAACGGGCGGTTGTTTTGTCTTTGGCGGTCTTGCAGTTGTGACGTGCCCGAAAGTTTGACCGGCGTTTCGGATCTTTGTGCTTCGTGTAGTCGCTGTAGTCTCGGTGGCCATAGGAAACCTTTTTGACTTTGTCGCCCTCTTTGCCCAACACCACGAACTTTTTCTTCGATCCTTTTGGTGCGGGCTTTGGTTTGTTGAAACCCGAAAAGGTTTCGCCGTGATAAACGATCTTTCCGGATGGGAGTCTCTTGAAGCGTTTTGTGGCCACGTCAGCAGGATACACGGAGAGCGGTTCGGTGTCAATGATTCGGTTTAAAATTGCCCGAAATCTCTAACAGAAATTACGGTATGCATGTGGGCTCCCTGCAGTATATATAAAAAACTCTTCTCAGGAATGGTATTCACGTGGGAATCCCACCTGCATACCTGTTTTTCCAGAAACTTTTTAGGTAGGATTTACATGGACAACTGCATACCGCCTTTTTTGGGGGTAAAAA
>Ga0070751_1000670_pt1 | contig 20944 bp, 30 predicted proteins | sample VirMetDEL_Aug_28_FD_78514 | JGI IMG/M metagenome (GOLD analysis project Ga0070751, IMG submission 78514) | Aqueous microbial communities from the Delaware River and Bay under freshwater to marine salinity gradient to study organic matter... | ecosystem: Environmental > Aquatic > Marine > Coastal...
AACGAGATCGATCTATCATTGGCGGTAAGCCTAGAACTCTTATCGATAGAATGTTTGAGTTTTTCCGGCGCATGGCAAGTGCTGTTAGGGGTACTGGTTTTAATACTCTTAATGATCTTCTTGACAACATTGAGTCTGGCGGGCTTGGCGCAAGAGAGCGTGGCGTTGTTAGAACGGCAAGGGCAACAGAGCGGTTGATGGGTGCCATTCCTGCTCGCGGCATTGGTCGTGATATAGACATGATTGATATCCCACCGAGAGTTGCTGCCCCACCAGCGGATGACACCATACAGATGTCTAGGGTTAGAATTATCGGTCGCAATGGGGCTGAGGTTAATCAAGCGCCAGAAGGTAAAACCGCGCATGGATTGCCGACAGAGCTTCTTGTTGATGGGCCAAAAGAAAAAGCAAGAAATATTGTTGTTCAGAACTTTACGCCTAAAAACACAGATAAAGTTTTATCCAGCATTCAGACTGTAAAATCAAATAATCCAGATGCTTTAGGTTCTACAGAGAACTGGATAGCAATGGAGGATGATGCTTTTGGTGGAGACTTCGTTCCGATTCCTCCGTTGCGAGCAATTCAATACACTCAGTCGCCAGAGCTTCTAGCTGAAAAACTAAAGCAATTAACCCCGGATCTCAAAGCTGGTGTTGATGAGGGCTTTAAATATGTTCAGCAAATCAAAAACCTGTACAACACACAGCAAACATCGCCTGACTTAACTGGTAGGTTATTTGTGTGGGGTCTTCTTTCTAGAGGAGCTGGCCCTGTCCAGCAGGAATTTGCATTTTTAAACTTGCTTGAAGTTGCAACACCATACATCCAAAAAGCATTAGAAGGAAAGATGACACAGGCTGATGTCATCAACTGGAGAAAGGTGGTTGAGAAGTCTATTCCCTCCGGCTCTCCAGCAAAGTCTGTGACTATGAATGCTAACGATATTGGCAGGCTACTATTTGAACTCAGCAAGACCCCAGAGGGATCTAATCAAACTGTTATGGAAAGCCTGCATGATATGTTGGCAGATCCAAATGTTAGCGGAAGAGAGTTCCGCAATAAATTCTTTAGACTAACAAACAAGCCCGGAGTAGATAATAAGGTAGTTTCATTTATTGCTCTTGTTGCTGGTAAGGATGACGTTCTTGTCATGGATCGCATTCAGTCAAGGCATTTATGGAACGATGGAAGGTTTGGCGACAAGAATATCTATGACGGCCTAAAGAAAGGAAAAGGGAAAGGCGGTCTTAACGCAATTCTTGCTGGGCCTAGAGGGCTTCTTGTTACTGAATCACTAGAAGATGGGCTTTCTTCTGTAGTCCAGCAGGCGTATGAAATGATTGGCCGCCCACAAGATGCAAGTGTTGCCCGGATGCATTGGGAAACATGGGTAATTGATGGCAACCAAGCTGTATCACACAGCACTCTTGCGTCTGTTGCAACAGGAAGTGAGATCGGCGGTTCTGTAACTGAGGGGAAACGAGGAACTGTTTCCTCTGGCACAACATACAGGCAAACAGCCAATGGGCCTATCACTGAATATCCGCTTTCAGATGGTACTGTTGCGCGGATGACGCTGGATCGACAAAAAGAATTTGAGGCGTTCATTAGAAACACAAAAAATGGTATCATTCCAAAAGGCTTCTTATTTGGAAAGGCGAAAGATCGTCCGTGGTTTGAATTACCAGAAGTAAACAGGGAGAGACTAGATGAAGCAGCAAGACAATTCGAGAACGCAAACCCAGACGGAAGCATTAGATCAGGCGATGCTCGGCCTGTTCAGGCTGGGGCTACCGATGCAGGCAGACGAAAAGCCGCAGCAAGACCAGCCGGATCAATTGAAGCAGAAACCGGCGAAATAGCTGAGTCAAGAAGAAGGGAGCCGCCTACTGTTATATTTGAGGTTGCCCCAGATCCAAACGACAAAGAGTTATCTGATTCATGGAATCAGCTCGGAGAGATCCAGCGCATATCCATATCAAACAGGATAGCTAACGAAATTATTCCAGAAGTGCTCGGAGCTTCAGGCTCTTCTGGAGAAATGATCGCTCAAACTGGAAGTTATCTTGATGACACCAACCCATCTTTTGCAGTTAAGCTAGACAAGGGTAACCCAGATAAGGCGGCCAAAGCTCTTGGTTTTGTGCTTGCCCAAGATAGCATGATGGTTGTAGCGCCAGATCCATTTGATGGATCGTTTGAAGCTGAAGCTGTCTTGATTGATATTGGCGACAAGACCATTGAAGAGATTGACTCTATTTACAAAAGGCTTCGCAATATAGAAGGCATTCCTTCTATAGAGGGTCAGTCAACTTCAGATGGAGTAATGACTGTCATCCTGCCTGAGGGTCTTGACAGAAACGAAGCAGCAAAAGCATTTAACGATGCGCTTAACGATGAGTTTGCGGTTGCCCCGGACTTGGTTTACGCGTCATTCCCAGAGAAGAAGGATTACAATTATGCCGATACAAGAAGTTACCCCAGAGATGAGGGCAAGAGCGTTTGGCAAAGGTATCGTGATGCCAAGAGTAAGACAGCCAAGCTCCTCACCGAAGAAATATCAAGAGCCTCTACTGACGCCAGAGCAGGAAGCCTATACTCGCCAGCTTATAGAGAAACAGTTAGAGGAATCGTAAGGCCTGACGGTCGCCTTGCGCTAAGTCATTTTGGTCACAATAAGCTCACTATGCTTGATCCAAGCAGGGCTGGAACTGGCGCTGATAGACACAAACCAGTAAGGCCAACAAAAGGTTCGTGGCTTGGCGCAACCAAAGCAGTAACTTATCCATATCGAAGAGAGCCTGTTCTTGGCCCTGTCGAGACCCAGTTTGCTGTAGATCCGGCAGATATATATGTTCTTGCTGACTACAAAAACTCAGAGGCACCCGCAGATCCCATTGGTGCATGGACTACATTTGTAGACAGGCGTGGCGAGCGAAGACCAAACTACGATGAGATCCTTAGAAAGGTTAACGAGGCTGGATACTCTGGCTTTCTGATTAACTCGCCCGGACTAAATAAAGTTGTTCTAGTTAACAAGCCATTGGTATCTCTTGATGCTGAAAGCGGAATTGATCTGTCTCCATCAGACATCCAAGAGTCTCGATCTAGAGAGCCAGACAGGATAAAGGCTTATCACGCATCGCCTTATAGATTTAAAGAGTTTGACCTAACAAAGATTGGAACTGGCACTGGAATTCAGTCTTATGGCTATGGTTTTAACTTCACTGATTCACTAGGTGTTGCTAGAGGATATAAGTACGACCTGTCAGATAATACGCCCCCAACTGAAGATGATATTTCTTTTGATGTCGAAGCCTATCTCGGAGAAGACATAGAAGACCACGCCTCAAGCCGGGCGGTAATGACGAAGTATGATCGTGGCGCATACAGATATACGTTCGAGGATGGCTCAAGAGGGTACATAAATAATAACGGTGACTTTGTTGCTCAAGGAAAACCCACTTCTGTAATTTATTCAGTAAGCATTAATGTCAAACCTGAAGAGCTTCTTGAGTGGGAGGCCCCGTTAAGTCAACAGTCTCCAAAAGTATTGAACGCAATCAAGAAAAATGAAAAACTGATACGAAAGGAATTATACCTAATCGACAATACTGATTTTAACAATTTCCTGAATGCCCAGACAGGTGGTTCTTTTTACGAAAAAATAGCAACTGAGTTAGCTGGCGGTAAGCCAGCTTCTGAATTCCTAAGCTCGTTAGGCGTGAAGGGGGTTAGGTTTAAGGCCGGGTCGTATTCTCCAGAAGACTCAAGGGCAAGTAACTACACCATATTCGACCCAAGCCGTGTCAGCATAAATGAGATTGTAGAGTCCCGCCGCCGTGTTGACAGCATCCTCTCTCAAGAACCAGAAGGATCTATCGCTCGCATATACAACGAAGAAGTTATGCGCCCGATCCTTGAAGAGCAGCAGATGCGTGGCACCCCGTTCTCTTGGCAGGCTAAGAGCTACAGTATTGGCGACAAGATAATCTATCAAGCGGCAGACAAGTTAGTCGGCTTGAAGAATGCTGAAGAGCAGATCAACGCAGCACGAAGAGCGGCTGGCCTTCCCCCTATTGCGAACAAAGACTCAGCCTATGTCGGAGAAGAATCAATCCCCGGCAAGATTGGCATTGAGATTAAAGATTTCCAAGAGAATATTCAGAGACCACTGGCAAGAAAGATTGCCAACAACAACCTGACAATCGAAGAGGTTGATGAGTTTCTGACATTCCGCCATGCGATAGAGCGTAACAACCGTATTGCACTGCGAGATCAAAGCCGCAATGTGGAAACCAACCCCGGTTCTGGATCACTTAAAACTGGAGACCGACTGTCTAACTCCTTTGTTAAGGCAACCATGCGTAGAAAGTATGGGCTTGAATGGAACGATGCCACGGAATCATGGGAGGGTGGAAACGAGAGAGCAAGAAAGCTACTCGATGTTGCATCAGATATAGATAAGATCACGCGCCAGACAACCGATAGACTGGTAAGCGGAGGCTTGCTGTCTCAGGAAAACGGTGAGGCACTGAAGCGCCTGTATAAATACTACGCACCACTGAAAGGCAAGGCGCAAGAAGACGATCTTGCTGATCTAGTTGCGGTTAGTTCTGGATTGAGCGTCAAGGGCCAAGAATACATGCGGGCATACGGTCGCGAGTCTGCGGCAGAGTCTCCTCTTGGTCACATCATGCTGAATGCGGAGCGAGCAATCTCTCGTGCAGTTAAGAACCAGAGCTTCAGCGAAAGGCTGGTAAAACTTGCCAAGGCAAATCCAAACGAGGACTTCTGGGAGGTATACTCAGAGGATGACCCAAGATACAAGATGGCGTTTGATAAGTATTACACTTACATAGGTAACGATCCTGCAATGAGATCTTACCAAGGAGTAATCAGACAGATACCAGAGGGGATGCCAAGTCGAGACTTTATTAAGGCCGTAACCTTTAATAAGGACGGGCTAATCAAGCTGGATAGACACTTGATTGGTGCCAAGATTGGTGGAAAAGAATACTTCGTTGACATCAAAGACGACAGACTGCGAAGAGCCATGCAAAGCGTAGAGGCTGGTGAAGCGGCTAACGCTTTACGCAAGTTCAGCATGGTCAACCGATGGCTGTCGATGATGAATACATCATTGAACCCCGAGTTTGTTATCGGCAACTTCTCTCGTGACTTACAGACCGCGATCTACAATGTCATTGGCGAACAAACAATGACTGGCGGTAAGATCAAAGACCAGAAAAGAATTGTACGCAGAATACTTAAAGATGTTATTCCATCAATGGGTGCTGTGTACAAAGGCATGCGCCGATATGATCTTAAGGATGGAACACTGCGCGGCTCTACTGGTATGTCACAGCAAGACTACAATGACTTCCGTGAGTTTATGGAGTCGGGTGCTAAGGCTGATTGGTTCTACAACAGGCCAGCAGAAGAGCAGGCCCAGACTATTGAGAACATGATCAACATGGAGCGCGGCACATTCTCCGGCAACTTCCGTAGGCGCTATGAAAATGTTCGTGATTTTGTTGAAGATGCTAATGCCTCTGTAGAAAACGCGGTTCGATTCGCTGCATTTAAAGCGGCTCGAGATGAGTTGCTCGACTCTGGTGTATCAAGGGATGAGGCTGTTGCTACTGCGTCAACGCTGGCTAAAAACTTGACGGTTAACTTTAACCGCAAGGGTATGCAGGGCGACTTGTTGAACTCTCTGTTCCTGTTCTACAACGCTAGTGTGCAGGGCACATTAAACTTTGCCCGTGGACTCAATGTGTTTGACCCCGGCTCAAGCCGAATGAAGCAGGGCATGGTCGCATCGATGATAGGTTTCGGTGCATTGATGGCATTGAAGGCAGAGGAAGAGAGCGAAGAGAACCCAGACACTGGGCGGTCTTACTACTCCGAGATTCCTGACTACGTCAAAGAGCGTAACATTGTAATCATGAAGGAGAATGGAAAGGACTACTACACCATTCCACTGCCCTATGGTTACAACGTGTTCCATGTTGCAGGATCTAAGCTGTACGAAATGAAGAGCGATCTTATTTCTCCAGTGAAAGCGGCATCTGATTTGACCAGTGCATTTATGGGATCGTTCTCGCCCATAGGATTCTTCCCATTGCCGACAGTCACTCAGCCATTCTGGGAGATTGCCAAGAATGAGAACTACTTTGGCTCTCCTATTTACAAGGAGAACTTCCCCACTGGTACACAAGTCCCAGAGTCACAGCTCGCCATGTCAACGACTCGAACCCCGTTTAAAGTTGCGGCCAAAATACTAAACGGATTGACGGGTGGTAACGAGTATGAGTCTGGCTACATTGATGTTAGTCCAGATGCATTAGAACACATTGCTGAGTTTGCATTCGGTGGCGCTGGCACCTTTGGTCTACGCAACATGAACGCATTAGAGAAGTGGGCCAAGGGTGAAGAGCTTGAGACAAGAGAGATGCCATTCATTCGTAGGATTATGGGTGAGCCTAACGAACAGATGAGCATGTCTGATTACTATGACCGCAAGGTTAAGCTCGAGCAGAAAGAAGCGGCACTCGAAGGTTATCGTGGTGCAGAGCGGTTGCAGTATCGCAATAGAAACAAAGACTACATCACAATGTTTAACCTGCTTGACCAGTCAGAAAGACAGCTCAGGCAGTTACGCAAAGCGCGGTCAGAGATAAGAACAGCTGCGGCACTAAGCCCAGCCAACGCAAAATTATATGCTGAAAGGGAAGAGCAGATCGAGGATGCGATCCAAAAGATTTATGATAGGTTCAATAAATACTATGACAAGAGGGTGGGAAGGACTAAGTAATTTTTATTAGTCCTTGTTCTATTAGTTGTTTCCATGTCCTGTCCAGTCCACGAAGCTGGCATTTTAAGATCTCCTCTTTGGGGAGATCTGTTTTCTTTTGTCCGTCTATTATGGCGTGACAAGAAGAGCACCCATACACGGCAAAATAATCCTCTGACTTCAGTCCGATTCCCTTTCGAGAAGAACCAAGATGACACAGCACAACGGTCTCGCTATTGTTGTTGCAGTAAGGGTGTATTTGTAATGTACACATTTTCCCTTTGGCAGACCGTCTAAGTTTTGACACAAGGAACTCCTGATGAATAGTTATTACGAAGGTTTAAAAACATATTGTAGTACAGATCGTCAGGTACAAGTAATATCAATGAAAGCCTCTGGAATGACCACGAAAGAAGTTTCAATGGCGCTAGGGGTGACAGAAAGAACCATCCAAAACATAACTAAACTCGTTGTCGATAGAGCAAAAATAAGAGGCTATGCCCCAGAGCATGACATGATTCATGCGGTGCCAGATCAATACTACGTCAAAGGAGTCTCGAGCTATTATAACAAAGACGGAGAACTTTCTGGGCAGTGGGTAAAGTCTTCTATTAGCGCCGAGGAGGCTAGGCTTAGAGCGTTTGAGATATTCAAAGCTGGACTCATGGAAGATGTTGATGGTATGGCAAAGCCAACCGAGAAGCCAAAGGAAAGTAAGGATAAAGAAAAGGCCGCCTTTTACATGTGCGGCGATCATCATTTGGGATTAATGGTGTGGAGTCCAGAGACAGGGGACGACTCTTACGATATAAATATCTCTAAGAGTTTGCTGTTCAATGCCGTAGACAGGCTGGCAGAGATGTCATCCCATTGTTCTGTCGGGGTATTTGTTAACCTCGGTGACTTCATGCATGCCAACAATCTTAAGAACCAGACGCAGAGCCAGAACCACGCTGTCGATGTTGATTCAAGAATGGGAAAGGCAATACAAGCTGTTGGTGAGCTATACAAGCGTGTCATATCTAGAATGCTAGAGGTGCATGAAGAGGTGGTTATCTTCAATGTTAGAGGCAATCATGATCCCGATGCATCTCTTTGGCTTAATGAGATGATTAAGATGTATTACTCAAGAGAGCCTAGAGTTACAGTGATGGAGAACTACAACAAGTTCATGTGGTATGAATGGGGCGAGAATCTAGTTGTACTTCATCATGGCGATAAGGTAAACCCGCAAAGATTATTGGAAAATGTTGCCGGACTTCTTTACAAAGAATGGGGAAGATGTCGCCACAGGGTTTGTTGGACTGGTCATATACACCACAAACAAGCGTTAGAGCTAGGTCGATCCATGACTGTTGAGAGCTGGAATGTACTCCCACCTGCTGACAGCTACCATGCGGAACACGGCTATGGCGCAAGTAGGAGTATGAGCTGTGTGATACTGGATAAGAATTTCGGAGAGCACTCTAGATTTAAAGTTGGGATAGATCAGATCCGATAATGTAGAGGATGGCTTTCTCTTGCTCGGTAAACATCTTAGCGCCCTTGGTTGCTGACTTAGCCATCCATACACCAAGCCCATCTGATCGGGTAAGCTCTCCGTATTTTTTGTCGTCCATGTCAACGATGTCCCACGTTTTATTGTTTGCGCCAGTGGTTCTCTCATTGGCATAACCAAACGCCATCTCACTCTTCATTGTCATCTTCCTCTTCTTCCCTGTCTATAATTTCCTTAAGCGTTGAATTAATGAGTCGAAGCTCTTCTGCAAGACTGTCTATTGCACATATCAAAGATAGTATTGGTGAATTTTCGTTCATTATTCAAACTCTTTGTAACTAAATATCTTAAAAAGCGATAACTCGTAATGGGCTACAGGCTCCACATCTTGCTTGTCATTTCTGTCAACTCTACCGCCAATAGATATCTTAGATGGAAAGACTTTTGATACATCGAGATACCCCGCGTGGTCTTTCCATTTAACAATCAAAAGACATGGAACACCGCAGGTATATGACAAGGCTTTCATATCAACAATTTTTGCTAAAGATATCATGTAAGTTGGATATGTTCGCATGTCAACGTTTCGGGTTTTTATTTCTCCAAATCCTTTGACTTCATCTCCATTGGTAAACGCTACATCAACTGGATATCTTGGCGGGGTCAAACAATATCCTGTAACAGAAGAAGAGAATCTATCAACGAACATCCGAGCCACTATCTTCTCGTTTTTTTTGTCGTTCTGAGTCTCGTACATCGGCCTTGTCATTCTTCTTTTCCTTCTTGCCAAAGATCTTATCGAAGTTGCTTTCAAACTTTTGCCTATCAACTGACCTTTGCCAGCTACCCTTCACTGTCATCGGCTTCCTCCTTCTCTCCCCAATAAACAACCACTTCTGCGTTGCACTTAGAACAAGACAGGCAAGTCATAATCAAATGATCATCGCCCTCATCTGAGTCGTAGTCGCAACCCCATATCAATTCAGCATTGCATGCGTAACAGTTCATCACTCACGCTCCATCACTAGATCAATAGCAGTGCGCCAGTCCGCATGCTCTATCCCAAAGCATGTGTTTCCGTCTGAACTTAAGCTCCACCCTCTCTTTGTTTCGAGGGGAAAGCACTCATTTTTTACCAGCCACTCTAATCGCTTGCTGTCTTTTTCTAACTCAAGAATTCTTGCGTGAACTTGTATGTCTTTACTTTTTAGCCTGTAACGAACAAACAAGGCAGCTTGCTCTTCGGTTATTTCTTTTCCGTCCACCTCGTCAATCCAACCCTTAGTTGGCGGAACATCCACACCTATCGCTTGCAGTTGTTCGTAGTTCCACCCACCCATCGGGGTGCTGTTATCTTTTATCCACCGCTTTGTTACCTTAAACATAATCTCTCCTTTTATGAAATTTCGGAATATAGCTCCAGTTTTGCATGGTTTTAATTCCAATCAGACGTACACTCATTACCGATCAGACGAACAAGGTATACTTATTTGTGTACTATATATGCGCCAACGTTTACCCATTTGTATACTGTATGAGCCATCACATATCGAGCAACGCTTTGGCAACAACGATCACTATGAGAGTCATAAGAAGCCAAGCCATTAGTTCGACCCACTCTTCGTCACTCACGAGACGCACCCTTAAACCAGTCAGAGTTAGACCCCCTGCCCTTCCAGACCGTGTACTCGCCAACCTTTTTTATTACAAGGCCAACCGTCTCTGGGTCAACACAATACTTGCTTCCGTACTCACCCTTTCGGTGCTTGGTGAAACCCTTGTCAGTGCTGAACACCTCACCACATGATGGGCACTGGCATCGGTTTTCAGTTTGCGGTGTGAGCGGTGCATTTGTTCTAGCCATAATCTTCCTCACTTGGGGGTGGCGGTACAGCAAACCCCATTTCTGCTGATACGTTTAACAATACATCAATCAATTCTGAATACTGCTTGGTGTTAGCTGTGCCGCTACGATGTAGCGGTCTGCGCTTGGTGCCAAACTTTGTCTCGATCTCCTCAGATCCGTAACAGATGCAGAGCAACTCCTCGTGCAGCTCATCTGGTGTCATACCACAATGCTTGGCAAACTGGTTGCACCACTTGCGGTAATAGTTTTCCTGAGCGCGACTGTGATGCTGTCGTGCTTTCTTGATGGTCACTGTCAGTCCGTGCGGCATTGACTTCATCATCTCCATCAGTTCTTGGCTTCGCTCTACTTCGACCTGAGCGACAAAAACAGAGAGATCTGCTAAAAAATCTCTCTCTGTGGGCCACACACGCAAGGTGATCAAAACGGAATCTCTTCGCTGTCGAAGTCATTACTCATTGGCGGCTTGGTTTGACGTGCATAACCACCGCCCGAGTTTCCGTAACCGCCACTGCGATTCTGTTGCGACTTGCGTGGGCCAGTATAGATTTCATTAGAGGCATACAAGAATACCTCGCCGTCATCCTTCTGGCGCTTCCATGCGGCAACATCAATCTGCAATACAGGCTCAGTGCCCTGCTCTTTTGATCGCTCATAAATCTGGATCAATCCTGCGAGCTGTTGTGGCGTAAGGCGCAGGTAGCCCTTGAAGTCAGGATGAGTCTCCTTGTTCTTCTGTTTATTTTTGTTCAAATAAAAACCATCACCACGAATATTTTGTTCGGACATTACTTCTTCTCCTCAAGTTGTTTACGTAACACAGTGAACCCATCTTGCAGTTTTTTCTTCTGCTCTGGGAACGTCTTTTCTAGCTTGCCAATCAAATCTAGATTCGCTTTCCAGAAACTTTTCATATCATCAACGGAGCTGGCCAACCCTTTGATTGTGCCAAGCATAAGGTCAACGATCTCAGTGGCCATTGTCACATCCCAGTTCTCAACATCATTGGGGAACGGACTCTCACCACTGGCAGACTTCTCGATCAGACCCTCCATCATCTCTTCTTCATTGGCGGGTAGCTTGGCCTTTGCTTTTGCCTTCGGCTTCTCTTGTACCACTTCTGGTACAGCTTCCTCTGCCTTTGGTGGCATGTCTTCTCCGGCATATATGAAATGCCCAAGCCCATATAACGCGAAGCACTTAACCAAGGCTCTCATCTTGGTGTCGCTTATCTGTCTGGCATCCGGCCCTTTGATAGCATTGTTCCGGTGATCCATAACTGGCAACCACATCTCACGAATTAGCTCGCCAATACTTACCTGTACATGAACGGTAACCGAGTCGTCAGGATGTAACGTATCTTCCTTGAAGTAGAACTGCGCCTCTGGGTAGTGTTCCATCATAATGCCCCAAGCCCAAGCCCAAGAAAGGTAAGATAAATCTTTTCCGCCACCCCGAATTGTCTGAATCTTCCCAGTACAATCCACGGTGGATAGGTGTTTCCATACGCTCGCGTATGTAGTTTTAGTAGTGCTCATATTGACCCCTTAGTTTTGTGATGAAAATGGATCTTTGGTAAAACCCTTTAGATCCGCTCGGAATAAACGACCATCGATCTTATAACTATTAGTTATTGATCTCTCAATGACATCGCGTATTTCTACTGGCGCTAACTGCAAGAACAGCGAGCTTGGCATAGTTATGATCGGCACCTCCTTTCCCTTGTAAACAAACGTGAACTGCACATTGTTTCCGGTCATCTTGGCTGACAGCCCTGCGATCTTGTAGATCTGCCACACGCCAATCATCTTTAGGTAAACATCCTCATTCGTTAAGATCGAGTTCGTCTTGGTATTGACCGCACCAGTCTGCAACTCGACACCAGTTGCCTGCACATCTGGTTGGCTCGCCCTTTCGCTCTTCGATGTAATGGCCATCACCCAGTTCCTCCAAATATTTTTTTGCTGAATCCATTGAGTCGTGAACTTTTAACGCACGAACACGACCTTTCTTCTTGACCGCGAATGAATCAGCCTTAGTCCAACGCTCTTTACCAGAACACTCAGGCAGTGTGCCGCCTGTCGCGTACTCAAAGTCTGCGGCCTGATGAAGATTGATTCGCCCCTGCATGTAATCATCCTGCTCAGACTCACTCCATAGCGGAATGTCAACGATCATCATTGGTGCGCTAGGGTAGTTCAATTCTGTCGCCTTGCGTCTCTGCCAGTCACGCAGGATTGCAATGATGCGTAGCGACTTAACCCTCATGCCCTTGGCATGACGCACCAGCCAAGCATAGGCATTAAGCTGGTTATGCCACTCGACCTTGTCGTTAATCACAGACCAAACTGATGTGACCTTGTAATCGGATATGATTACTCCGTCACTGTCTATTGTCTGCAAGTCTATCGCGCCGGACACACACCACCCTTGGTAATCTAAGAACAGTCTTTCCTCAGAGATGATTCCTTTGTGATCAGCGGCATCCTCAAAAACGTTGTGCATTGCCGTGCCAAACCGAGACCAAAGAAAATCAACAGCATCCATCTCGATCTTGTCATCGTGTAGCTTCTTGAGAAGACCAACACGGGGCGCATCGATAAGAGTTGTCACGCTAATATCTGACTTGCCACGGCTGTAAGTCTCCTTGGTCAAAGCAGACACAACAACATCAGGTAGATTGTGCTTGTTAGTTATCTTCATTGAAATCTACTCGGTAAAAACGAACGCCCGACTTGCCATCTTTGCTTTCCTTTCGGATACTAAACATGAAGTCTGGATTCTCTTCTTGAAAACGAACAGCCCTGCTCCGTAGCGCGGCTGACTTTCTTGTTGTATGATCAGGATCATTAGTCTCTAGGAAAAATGATTGACCTATCGTCATGGATTTGAACGTCTCCTCTATGTTGCTCGGCAAAGATTCCCGTTTCAGTCGGAAGTCCGCCTTCAGTGGTACGCTTTCTAATTCGATACTCGTGTTCGACATATTCGATTACTCCTTTTTCCTCAAGATCTACTATGTAATTTCCCATCTTGCTCATGCGATGTTACCTTTTCCGTGTGGGAAGTACAACAATAATTTATAGGTTGTGTTATGTCAAGTATTTGGTTTACTATTCTTGGGGAGCCTGCCAGTAAAGCTAACTCGCGGCAGTTAGTTACGATCAAGGGCAGGCCCGCATTCATCAAGAGCAAGAAGGCTCGGGACTACGTCAAGGAGTTTCAATCCCAATGCCCGAAGCTCGATGAGATGCTCGAGGGGGATCTGTGGGTGGACATAAAGATTTTTTATGCAAGTCGAAGACCAGACTTAGATGAGTCAGTAATCTTAGACTGCATGCAAGATTTTATTTATGCCAACGACCGACAGGTCAAAGCGAAGTATGTTCACTGGGGGTTAGATAAGGACAATCCCCGCGCTCAAATTGTTGTGGGGACAATGGATGATCAGATTACTGGAAGAGCGCATCGTTATCCAAGCGATCAAGGATCTAACTGATAGCGATGAGTTCAATCGGGTGGAAGCCATCGCGTTTTTCATGGATGGCGATCATGAGTACGCATGCAACAAGGCGGGAATCGATGCCAATGAACTGGCTGATCAAGTTCATGAGGCAATTCGGCATGATGGAATTAGGCGGGAGAAGTTGGTCTCGAAGATTCTGTCAAACATTCCTAGAAATATTCCTAGCTAGGAATACTTCTAGGACTATAAGTATTCCTAGTTATTTAAAAACTAGTAGTGCTTCTAGGACTAGGAATATTTCTAGCAACTAGGAATATTTCTAGAAAGGCATTTTAATTTATAGATGAGGGGAATCTATGTCAACAGTAGTGTTAGAAGAATTTTTATCAACCGTTAATCAAAGTGCTCGGTATGTCTGCCCGATGTGCAGTAAAGACCGAAAGAAAAAGAGCGAGAGAACACTGAGTGTTACCATCGATCATGATGGCACTAAGTATTTTTGCCATCACTGTGGTGTGTCTGGGGTCAAGCAGGAAAAACCTTTCTACCAGAAGTACCAAGAGCCTGATGTAAGTTCCACGGTCAGAGCTATCAGCGTTCCCAAGACTTCAGATGAGGGTGAGGTAGAGAAATATTTATCGACCCGAAATATTCCCACACGAAACCTCCTCGAGCGTTTCCATATTGTCACCGCCAATCGGTACTTCAGATCTAAGGGTGACATCGATGCGGGCGAGGTTCCTGCGATTGGGTTTGTGTATGGCAACAACGAAGCAGTTAAGTGGCGGTCAATAGGCGACAAGCGATTCACTCAGGATGGTGCGGCGAGAACTTTGTGGGGCATAGAAAATGCCAGAAAGTTAGAAGATATAAAGCGAATAGTTATTACAGAGGGTGAGATAGATGCGCTGTCTGTGGCGGCATGCTTGGACGACAGCATCCCAGTTCTCAGTGTTCCAAACGGTGCCCCGCAAAGGGTCAGCAACCGAGAGATAGAGCCGCAAGATGATTCTAAATTCTCTTATGTGTGGGATGCCAAAGATGTACTGCATCGTTGCAATGAAATTATCTTGGCAACCGACAACGATCAGGCAGGCGAGGCACTGCGCGAGGAGTTAGCAAGACGTATCGGTAGGGCAAGATGCTACAGTGTCACCTTCCCAGAGGATTGCAAAGATTGTAACGAAGTTCTGGAAAAGTACGGTGAACATGCAGTAAAAGCGTTAATCGAGAGCGCAGAGGCTATGCCGCTCGAGGGCGTGTACAGTGTTGAAGACTACCGAGTAGACGTTAAACACCTGTATACCAACGGCATGATCGGTGGGTTATCGACAGGTATTGCATCGGTTGATGAGCTGTTCACAATCAAGCAGGGGCAGTTGTCAATTGTCACTGGGGTACCCGGCTCCGGCAAGTCAGAATTTATTGATCAGCTAATGGTTAACTTAGCTAAGTTGTATGACTGGAAGTTTGCTGTCGCATCATTCGAGAACCCACCCCCGCTTCACATTGCGAAGCTCGCAGAAAAGATCTGTGGCAAACCATTCTTTGATGGCGCTACCCCAAGGATGACGCAGGAAGAGGCGGATAAAACTTTAGACTACATCCACGACCACTTCATGTTCCTAGAACAAAAATCTGGGGAGGCGGCTACCTTGGACTCAATACTGGATCGAGCACAGCAGGCGGTGATGAGAATGGGAGTTCGCGGATTGGTGATTGATCCTTACAATTACATAGCTCAATCGCAGAGGGTGGAGAATGAGCACCAAGGTATCAACGAAATGCTCACAAGACTGGTGTCATTTGCGAGAGCTAACGGCATTCACATTTGGTTCATAGCTCACCCGAGCAAAATGCCTACCGATTCGGAAGGCAAGACAGCGGTGCCCAAGGGGATGAACATCTCTGGGTCTGCGGCATTCTTTGCCAAGGCGGATCTCGGCATCACCGTACACCAAAACAAAAACAAAGAGGTCGAGGTTCATTGTTGGAAGGTCAGATTTAAATGGCTAGGATCGGTTGGTATGACCAAGCTGAGTTACGACATCCCAACGGGTAGATATTCGGAGATGACTTATGACATCCATATGCCAGAAGCGATCAAGTCGTACCAAGAAACCGATGACGACTGGTTCTGATCTCGGATCACGACAGGTTCACACTCAGCATGTGGTATCTGTCGAGACGCTCGAGACCGGACTGCCAAGGGCTACCGTTAAGGATCAATTATTTATTGATAAACTGTTAATGGCAGACGTGATTACAGTTTCCCAACACGCAAGAGCCGAGCATTTCATTGAGCTTGCACAGAGGGCGCGGTTCTACCTCTCACCTCCCAACATGGCGGGGGTGAGATCGTCATCGGTCAAGCCTGCCGATATGTATAGTTCTGGGTTGATGCGGTTTCATCGCGCGATGAAGCGTGTGCTACGCCTTCACGGTCAGGAGGGGGTTGATGTTGTGAATGAACACATCATAGAGAATCGACCGACAAATGTATCCACTCGGATACAGCTGTTGGTTCAGGTGTTGGGGAGCAAACAATAGAAAAGCCGCCCGAAGGCGGCTAACTTGGAGGGGAGGACTATGTCCAACTGCATATTCTCATAACGTCTTATGCAGTACAAGGAAATTGTGCGGTGGTTGGTTACGTTGGCGACTTTACGAACTGGTCTGGCTCGCACTTCACATAACCTTTCGATGCCACCGCTCACCGCTTGGAGTTAGCCAGACCTAGTGTACTGTATCATCGCGTCCTGACATGTCGTCAAGCATTTGCTCGAGGCAGTGTATCCAACCAACAATCCCATCGCGTAATAATTCGGCAGGCATTTCACCTATATGTTCGTGTGCTCGCAGTGATGCCTCAAAGCCATCATCTTCTGTTCTCATGCACAGAAGGATCAATGGTGTTTCGTTGTCATCGTTCATATCTACTCCTATTGGGATGCACGATCTCGACTGATCGCTCCCGTGTGTACTCGGTACTCTCTTGCACCGATAAATCAAACATAATTACAAATGGGCGACCCATCCGGTTAGCCATAGACTGAGCCGCCTGAATTGCTATGAGCGCATCATCCACGCTTGTATCGTCCGATTGCATCCAAGCACATTTGTCTAACTCGCCACTCATTACTCACCCCGCAAATGTTTTCTATGTATTTTGTTAGATCATCCACCCTTTGCTCTGCATCATACATCCTTCGCAAGATTTTTTCGTAGTCTTCTGAGTTAACTTCAATCATCTTAGGTTCCATAGTTTCACCTTCACAGTTCAGTTCTAAATTTTTAAAGTTAGGCCAAGCCTGCGTACATACCATCCGTATATACATTTGCTCGTCTGCCACCGCATCATGATAGTCGAGTGTTGACACCGCCAGATACAGCAGTGTCATCACCAGACCAAGTATCAACTTGCTCCACCTTCCCATCACTCATCACTATCCGCATGATGGTTTATCCGAAAGCCCTCAGTCACCAATACTCTGAGCGCCTGCGTCAGTTCGGCAGGGTCGATAGCAATTGAGCCTCGAGCCTGCGCGTCTGTCGCTGTGTGCAGGTAGTGGTGGTCGAGCAATACCAACATCCACTCGATTACATCCTGTCGGTTTTTCATTTCAATGACTCCCGTTTAATCAAATCAAACATCTCACCAATCTTCTCTTGCATATGCTCAATCTCACTTACCTCCGGCTCGGAGTCGAGCATACAGGCCACCTCAAGCTCCAACTCGTTTGCGAGATCCACTAGTGCAGGCCAGTTGATAAGTGAGAATAAGTTCTCACCTGTAATTATGGACTCGGCTAGTCTGCGGTACTCACCTGCCAGTGCAACAATCTCAGCCCAGATATTGTCAGCAGACCATTCCTCGTATGCATCGGTGGGGTGGGCAATGACATGAGTCATCACCTCGCCATGCATCATGTCCGACCAGTTCTTTGGCAGTGGGTGCGTTAAAAAGAACCCGCTTGCCTCGCGTATATAATCAATCTTAACAGTCATACATCACCTCCAACTTCTACCGCTACTCTATATTTTTTCATTTCGATGCCTCCTCTTTGATCAAATCAAACAGCTCACCAATCTTAGCTTGCAAGTCTTCGATCTCGCCTGTCGCTGGCTCAGAATCGAGCATGCAAGCCACATCGATTTCCAACTGGCTCGCCAGATCCAACATCTTATGCCAGTATTCCACCGTCTTAACGACCGAGACCTCGCTGTCGCATCTCTCGCAGAAAGCGCCCCAATCATCGACCTGAGTCACATCAAATCTCTGACCCTCATAATCCCAGACGATATCGCCACGCCATATCAAACTATGGCTCGAACACTGCGAGCACCTGTATCTAGCAGTCATTTTTCACTCCCCATTTTTCTCTGAATACTTCAAGTTGCTGAGTATAAAACTCATCGATTCTGGCATCTAAAGCCTCGAGGATCTGCTCTGCTTCCTCGTCTGTTTCTGCGTACCAATTGCCAGTGATGGTCACAGAATTAAAACCGAACACCCCATCAGAATCATACGCACAACTCAGTATTTGATAGAGTTCCTCGAGTGCTGATTGCACTGTGATGTTTTCTAGATTGCTCATGCATCACCTCGTAGATATCCTAGTTCGATCTCATAGTAATCCCAGCCGCCTTGTGTTGCCGCTGTGAACACCGTTTCGCCATCGCCTAATGCTGATAGAGACTCAAGAAAGTCTTTCACACTAATCAGCTCCCTGTCGGGATAGTCGATTGGATCGATTTGAAAAACGCCATGTTGTTTGTTGGCCGCATAATGAATCATGCCTTCACTCTCCCCTTTCAGTTGATTAAGAATTTTGACTGCATCGACAAGCGAGACGCGCTCGCCTGTCTCATCGTTGTAAACGTGCGCGTTATCGCTGACCCTGATCACCTCATCGATCAGTGCGCCTAGCAATGTAACAAGTTCTTTGTTTGTAACCTTCATAAAACCTCCTGCGGAAAACCGCATTTATCCCTGTACTTTTGTGGCATCAACCACATCACATCGGCCATATCAATCATCTTTCCATTCAGCCCATGCACCCTCCAACTGCCATCGTCAAACAACTGTATCGCGTAGACATTGGATGAGTCCTCATCAACTATTATCCGCCTCATAGCAAACCCCTTGGCGGCACTAGGCCGCCTCGTTGAGATAGATTGTTTCACCGAACTCAGCCACGCCCAGAAAGTGTGGCTTGCGGTAGGTGGTTGCCCAGAACACTGGGTAGTCTGGCTCACCGCACCACGTCAGACCCGTGTTACCGACAAAGCCTTCGCCATCAGTGAAGTACACCAGTGCATCCGGCTCTATGTCATTGCGGTCTAAATAGTTAAACGGTGGATTGAACTCAGTGCCGCCCCCGCCATACATCTTAAGCTCGACCTCATCATGCAGGTCGAACTCATCGACATGGTTGATTGTGGAGTCGCAGTACATAACGATCACTGACCTCGGCTTAACAGTGTCTATGATGTCGCGCAGGTGGTTGCCGATTTCAGACAGCATCTCAGCCAACAACGAGCCAGAGGTATCGATACCAATTGCCAGTATGCCGTTGGGCTTAGTGTCATATGACGGCAAGCGCATGCCCAAGTGCAACACCCTGCGGTTGGGTTGGTTCCACGTCTCACTGGATCGAACCTTGTCAGTCAGGGCGTTACGCAGTATCTGGTTCCACGGCTGTGTGCGCCCACGGTGTGCATCAGTAATCTCTCTGAGCCACCCGCCTGCGCCCTTGCCTGCGCGTTCCTCGGCAAGCCGAGCCTCATGCACCAGTGCGGCAATGTCGCGCTCGACCTCTGCTGTCTCAGCCTCGCCCAGTGCATCGCCATCTTCTGACACAGCATCGCGAACCTCGCCCCATGCCGCAGAGGATACGTCTGAGCCGCCCTCAGAGCCGTTCTCAGAGCCGTTCTCATCATCACCCTGCTCATCACCTTGCTCGCCCTGCGAATCGTCCTCAGAGCCGCTCTCAGGCTGTGCCTGCTGTTGCTTAAGCAGGTCGGCATAGATGTTCTCGGCAGACCACCCAAGATACTTGCCATCGTACAGCCCACCCTTGGGCAGGCTGAAGCCCTGAGATATCAGTGTGCCATTGATCGCGTAGTCGCAGGCTTGGTTCCACAGGTCTGCATCACGACCACGTCTGCGGGTGTGATGACACAGCGCAACATGTAAGCATTCGTGTGCGGTCACACCTTCGACCTCGGCAGTGGTGATCGACTCGAGGAACTCGGGCGACCAGTAGATAAACGATCCATCAGTTGCCGCAGTGTCTGTGCCGCCTAGCTTAAATGGCAGGCGGTAGAGCACGGTCGCGTAAAAAGGATGCGAGCGCACAATACGCTCGCGGACTCGCTGTAGTTTGTTGTGTTCCATATGACCTCCTATTAGTCAAAGAATGCGTTCAAGTTATCGACAATCGCCTTGGCCTGCTCGGCAGTGTGCTTGCGCTTGGCAGGGTCGGCTCTCAACTCATCCGCATCAAGGTCTCGGAGCTTGGTCAGCAGGTCGTTGCCTGCCTTGGTGAGCCGAGGGTCGTTGTTGATGTTCAGAGATGGCAGGATCTGCGCGATCTCTTTTACCTTCTCGACTGTGTTGTCCGAGAATTTACTGGCACGTTTCGCGCCCTCCTCCTTTTGGCCATGACGCTCGAGGCCATCGATCAGAGACTGCAAGGTATCGACCACCCGATCATGCGCCACCTCTGCGGCCTTCTGAACCTTGGCCTGCACCTGAGCCTCGACATCCCGTCTGATTGCCTCGAGTCGTTTTGCAGGCAGGTCTACGCGCAGGTCACCGCCTGCGGGCAGTGGGCGGTACTCGACAGTCAGCCGATACTTCTCGAGCACCTCGTCACGAGTGGGGTAGTCTGACTCGCAGAATGCAGAGCCAAGGCGATAGCGTGATTGAGCGACCAGATCATCGTAGGTCTCACCGAGTGATCGTAGGTGCTTCTCGCGCTGATCATTGAACTTGCGGAGTTGATCCTCAAATCGGTCGATCAGGTCTACGGGCAACAGGTGAACGCCATCTTCCCAAGACAGACACACCCTGCGTAGCAGTTGATTGGTGATCTGGCCTGAGATCTTGGTGAGCGCCTTTACATCAGGCGAATCGATCAGTGCTTTTGACACGCTGATCGATCCCTGCTGTGCGCCCTTCTGACTGGTGACCTCAGCCGCGAGGTCTTTGTCGGACTTGCGGTTACCCCAAGTAGACTGGGTAACCTTGACTAGGATTGCTTCGTTTTGAATAGACATAATATTTCACTCCAAAATAGTTAAGTTAT
>Ga0070751_1000671_pt1 | contig 20911 bp, 1 predicted proteins | sample VirMetDEL_Aug_28_FD_78514 | JGI IMG/M metagenome (GOLD analysis project Ga0070751, IMG submission 78514) | Aqueous microbial communities from the Delaware River and Bay under freshwater to marine salinity gradient to study organic matter... | ecosystem: Environmental > Aquatic > Marine > Coastal ...
AAAGCACAAGCAACAAGAATGGGTATGGGTGTACAAGAAGCCGCATCTACTATACTAGCCGCCCCAAAAGGAAAGTATTCTCCTGCAATGAGACGGAAAGCAAACTTTGCTAGGAACTTTGCTAAGAAGTATGGCGGCAATATGAAATATGGATATGGAGGTAAAATGAAATATTTTAATGATGGTGGCCCTCTTGAAACAACTATTAATGAAACAACTCTTACTGAAACACCTCTTAATGAAACATCTGTTGAAACATCTGGAGGTAACAGTACTCTTAAAACAGCTATGCAGTTTTTACCTGAAGCAATGAACTTTGCTAGAGGTATATTTTCTAAACCGAGTACACCACCACCCACTCAAATAGCTCGTACAAGAATGCCATATCAAGATACTACATATAACATTAATCCTGCACTTCAATCTATGTCTGCAAGTTATAGGGGTGTAATGGCTGATCCTGCAATGAATACAAATCAAAAGATGGCTGCGTATTCACAAAAATTACAAAACACAGGAGCATTATATGGTCAAAAAGAAAACATTGAAAATCAAAGACGTATGCAACTTGCTTCTCAACAAGCACAACTTGACGCTGGTCGAAGACAAGCACAAGCACAATATGATGAGGCAGCAAGACAAGAGCAAATGATGGCTGATGCAAATACTGGATTTTTTGGTAACTTTGCAATGCAATCTCTGACAGATGCTGGTAATAAGTATTTGCAAATGCAAAGAGATAAACAAGCACAAGCTAATCAAGAAGAACTTATGAAACTTTATCGTGAAATATATGGCGGTGGTCTTAATGGTGGTATATCAATGCTTCCTCCCCCATTGCAATTACCGTCATTATTTGGCACAGAAAATATAAGTAACCCTATGGGATAAATAATTATTTTATGAATAAATACACTAGATATATTCAAGCTCCTTATGTCCCTCAATATACACCTGCGCCAGTATCAGAAATTGGTCAGGTTTTAAAAGAACAAAAAGGATTACGTGATCAAGCAATTCTTCAAGATACAACTACTCAGGCATTGATTGATAGTGCTTCTATTGGATCTACTCCGGAAGAAATAAATGTTTTAAAAGGTTTAATAGGACCTGAATATGAACAAATAAATGAAAGAGTTACATCTGGAGATTATTATGGACAAGATGCTAATTTAAAAGCAAAACAAGCAGGAGTTAGAGTAGCAACAACCATAAGACAATTCCAAAATTTACAAAAGCAAAAATCAGATGATTTAGATACTTTTTATTCAAGGAATCAAAATGCCGATCCAAGAGCAATAGCTTATACATTGTCAGAATATGGAACACCTAGAATAATTCAAAAAGAAGACGGTACTATTGGTTTAAGTCATACACTTAGTGGAATTGTTTTACCTGATTATCAAGAACCAAAAGAGCAAGAAGAATCTTTAATTACAACAGGTTATGGTGCAGCGCCACCTATTCCTGTAGAAACATTTGCTGAAGAAGTTAATTTCCCAGAAAGCCTTACTAATATATATACAAGAGAATTAAGGACAATAAAAGCAGCAAATAATACAATGACACCTGAGCAGGAAAAGTTTCTTTTAGATAGAGGTTTTTATAAAATGGAAAGAGATTCTTCTGGTAATATGATACAAGTTCCTAGCGCAAATAGACTTTATGAAGACCCTTTTGCTATTGCTGAATATAGAAGATTGCCATCTGTTCAAGCGCCAGAAGTTGCAAGACCTAAATATTATACAGAGTTAGTAGAGGAAATTCAAGATCCTAATGCTAAAGCTATTACAATTTCCATTATGGATTCAATTTTAGCGGTTAATCCTGAATTAGCTGAGCTAGAAAATGATGATGTGCTTCAAAAAAGAGTTCAAGCAGGTCTTAAGTTTTATCAAAACAATTCTGGCCAAATTGAAAATGCTACATATGAAAGATTTACTGATGAACAATATGAAGATGCTCAAGAAACATATATCAATAAAAAAAGAATACTTAGTGGTATGTTTATAGTTCCGGGTAAAGAACCTATGGACTTTAAACAATTAGCTGATAAATATAAAGGAGATTTGACAGAAGAAGAGTTTTTAAATAGCATAGTACTAGACGGTGTTATTCAAGATAAAACTGGTTTGTATAGCCTTTCAGGTGAATCTTTTAGCGGCACAATGTTAACAAAAGATGGAAATATTTCTATAAGTATAGATATGGGTAACTATGATCCTGTTAAAATTAGCCTTATGCCTACCCTTAAACAATTAGTAAATCCTTTTGACTTTAGAACTGTTGAAGTAACTAGAGGCGTACTTGATGAAGAAACAGGAGAAGTAAAGCAACACGATATCAAAATCAATAAAATCCTTCGTTTTATGTTAAACGGTAAAGAAGTTCCTGCGGATACACCTGGAGCTAAACCTATGTATTCATACAAAGCAACACTTGATAATGGGGACGAAATACTTTATGATAATTACGAAGAAATACATGATGAATTACTTAATCCACAAATGTAAAATATGGACAGACCTAAATTTGTAATATCTAATACAGAGGACTTAAAAGAAGAAAAAGGTTTAATATCTGCTGAAAAAGAATATAAATTTCTTCCTTTGCCAAAAGATGTAAGACCCAATATTTCTACAGATGTTTATCTGCCAGAAAGTGAAAAAGCAAGGCTTACACCATTTCAAAAAACTTTATATTCACCAGATCAAATACTTGCAGCCAGAGCAAGAAATCAATCTTGGTACGAGCAGGTAGGATTAGCTACTGTTAATTTTGTACCTAATGTTCTTTTTGGTTTAGGTGAAATGGCAGGTCTTGTGGGTGAACTTGGTTATTACGCTTTAAGTGAAATGACAGGGCAAGAATATGTTGCTGACTTTTCTAACGCTCTTACAGAAACAATGATTGGTTGGAAAGATCCTGCCGGTAAAATATATAGAGAAGACCCTACTGATGTTTTTGATTGGAGTGACCCTGCTTGGTGGATTACAAATATATCTTCTTTATTTCAGAGCATTGCAGAATTTGGTATTACTGGATTTGGTGTAGGTTCATTGGCTAAGGCAGGTGTTGGTGCTGGTGTTAAAGCAATGCAAGCAGGTATCAAAAGTGCTGCTATTGGAAGAGCAATTGGTAAAGGTGGTGACGTTGCTGCAACTGCTATTACTGCAGCATCACTTGGTTACCTTGAAGGTGGTAAAACTGGCGCACCTGTATTTAATGAAGTTTTTAATACAAAATTTGCAGAAACAGGTGATTATGAACTTGCTATAAAAGAAGCATCAGAAGCAGCTGCCACTACAGTAAAAACCAATACTGCTCTTATTGGAGCATTAAGTACTGCTGCTATTACTCCATATATGTTCAGAAAAGGCGCTACTAATATGGCAATGCGTTTTAATATTGGTATGAAGCCGGGAGAAAGTATGCCGCAATATTTAAAAAGATTATCTGAGTTTCAAGGCTCTCTTCCTGAAGAAAACTTTTTTGTTAGAAATAGAATGGCATTTGAAGCTGTTCAAGAAGCTGCAGAAGAAGTTGGTAATCTTTATGCAGAAGAAAAAGGATATCAAAAAGCAGGTATGTCTGAGTATGAAGAAACAGGTCTTCCATTGTTTTTAAAGTTAGCAAAAACAGAAGAAGGTATTCTTAGTATGGCTCTTGGGGCTATGGGTGGTGTTGGTCAAACAGCATTGTTAGATAGAATGCCTTGGTATAAAAGAAAAGACAAAGATGGAAATGTCGTAAAAAGAAGTGCAAAGCAACTACAAGATGAAGAATATGCAAATATGGGCATACAGTATGCACAGGCTATTTCCAAAGATTTGCAAGAAACTTTAGATTTATATGATCAACTTCAAACTAATATATCAGAGGAAAATGAAGCAGAAGTAGAACTTATTAAAGAAAAACTGTTTGATGTTTACTCAAAAAGAAGCATGTTCTTTGATGATGGTGATTCTGCTAAAGCTTTTCTTACTCAATTATCAAATGTAGATAACACAAAAGAATTACAAGAAGTATATGCTGAACAAATTGAGCAATTAGAAGAAGCAAAACAAGATGCAACTGTTGAACAAGCAACGGAAATTGATAAGCAAATAGAACAGCTTCAGCAAAAAATTACTGAAGATACTGGTAAAACTATGGCCATGAAAATGGGCCTTGCTGAAAACAAAGAAGACAATTCTTACAAAGAAAAAGCCAAAAGAAAGATTAACGAGATTAATGATCTTGTAGAAGAATACAAAGATATAAAGAATACGTACAACTACGGAGATGAAGTAACAGCAGGTTTGGCTGATTATGTATTTTTTCTTGGTATGACTGAAAGAAGGTTGCAAGATAATATTGATTCTCGCCAAGCAAAATACAGTGACTATGAAAAAAGAATTGAAGAAAGCAGCGATAAAAGAAATACAGAAGAGTTTGGTTTAATCTCTTCTTTAATAAAAACTGCAGTAGATTTAAAAGCAGTAAATCAAGAAATAGATGAAAAGAAAAAAGAGTTAGATAATATCAAAGAAAACTCTTCTTTGTTACAGACAAAGTATAACCAGAAAACAGATAAAGATGTTCAGGCTGCTATTCGATCTATGCTTCTGGAACTTGAAACAAAGAAAACAGAACTCGATCAAACTAGAAATGATCAAGAAAAAGAATTAACAGATTTCTTTTTAGAAGAAGGTGGTGAAGGTATAACACAAGAAGCGGTAGATAAAAGAATTGAAAAAGCCAAAGAAGAGTATTACTCTAATTTGTTTGAAGAAGATATGCTTGTTAAGTTAAAGAAAGGTATTAATAAAGATACTAAACTTTTGAACTATACAAGAAAAACAAGAAATGAAGTAACTACACGAAAAGGAAGAAAAGATTTTGTAAACAAAGTACTTAAATCACAAGAAGAATACAGTGAAAAACTTCTTGAAATTGCTTCTGAAGGAATTGTTAAAAAAGAGAAAGCTAAGATAAAAGAAAATATTAGCAAGTCAAGAAGGAAGGACCCTAAGAAAAGTGTTAGCGATGAAGAAGCAAGGAAGGTTGCTGAAAGCGGAGAAGTAAGTACTACTGTTCTTAAAAAGATTGCAGACAAGTTGTATTTTAATGAGCCTTTAAATGAAAATGAAAAGGCTATTAGAAAAAAATACCAAACTCAAATTAATAATTTTTCTAAGTTTTCTGCTACACCAGAAAGACAGCAAGAAAAGAAAGAACGAAAAGAATACAGCGATCTTATATTAGCTGATATAAAAAGAAGGGGTGAGGATTTAGGCGGTGTAGATGCTGATGGTAATAGAGTATCTGATGAAGATTTTGAAAATGGTAACTTTGTCGATTACGCTACATTTAATCCTGACGGAGAAGTAAAAGAGACATATAAAAGAGCAACATCTATTGTATCTCAAATTGATGAAGAAACAGAGTTACTTAGAACGGCGCAAAAGTTTGGTAACAATATAGATGAGTTTACCAGATTATTTTTTGAAAAAGGAGATATTACAAATGATGAACTTGGGGGGTACACATTTGCTACATACTCTGATTTAAAATCTTTTCGTGATGGTCTTCGCGAACTAAAAGAACGGTTTGATAAAAATGGAGAAACAGTTTACTCTGAAGGCTTAAAACTAATTGCTGAATCAGGATTCGCAGGAACTGTCGATATCATTACAATAGACGAAGCTGGTAATTTTCGTATTTATGACATGAAGTCTATACGGAATTATAGTAAAACTATAAGCCCCGTTACAAAAGATGGTAAGGCTGGAAAACCTGTAAACAAATATGATTTTAAAGGGTACTGGGATCAAGATAGAAAAGTATATGTAGAAGATGCTTCTTATGATTCTTTACGTGATAAACATCAAAAGCAGTTATCCCTTTACAATATTGCCTTAGAAAATACATATGGTCTGTCTGCTGTTGAAACATTTGTAATACCAATAGAAACATATTACGAAGAGCAAGATGATACTTTATCAAAAATGGAACTTAAATCATTGATTCCTATAGATATTGTTTCATTTGTAGATAAATATTCTTTGCAAAATCAAGGTCTGCAATTTGATTTAAATTCATTCAAAGAAAAATTCTTTTCAGAAGATGTGACAGAAAGTTCTGATAGTGTTCATGGTAGCCTTTCAGGAAATGTTTATGATAAAAAGGCAACTTCATCTTTTAAAATCCAATATGGGGCTGTAAGGGAATTTGCAGTAATGGAAGGCGGAAGACGTGAAAGTATTTCTAATCTTAGAGAAGAAATTAATGATTTTGAAAGCGGTCTTACTGATTTTACTTCAATGAATCTAATGCTTGTTCCTGCAGTAGATTATTCCGGGCCATATAATAAAGACGGAGAAACTGTTCAAACTACATATAGCGCTTTAAGAAAAGAAGGTACTGACAATGTACCTATTAAAATTGTTAATAAAGATGACCCATCACAAGTTCTTGGATATTTACCTACTATTAATTGGGTATCAAGAAAAGTGGAAGGCGCATATTTAAATATGGCTGAGGGTACTGAAGATGACCCTTTTGATGTAGAAGGAGAGATTAGAAATCTATCAGACTTACGAAGAAAGGTTATAGAAAACTATGAAAGTGAAACACCAACAGATGGTATAGAAGTAGAAATTACAGAAATTACCGGGGGCTCTCCTATTGTAAATTATAAAACTGATAATGGAAAAATAGATGGAGATGTAGTTATTGAAAATGGTAGTGCTTTGCTTTCATTTAGAAAAGCATATGAGCTTCTTCCTGAAAAAGAACTGGAATTTGGTATTGTAAACAATGGCAATATTCAAATAGGTTTTACAAGAAGGGGTGAAAGGGTTATGGCTAAAGATAAAGATGGTAGGATTATCAATACTTCATATGGTAGCGGTAGTGTTGTAGTTAATATTGAAGGAAGTTATATCCCGCTAAAAATAGGTTCTATTCCTGATCGAGTTCGAGATACTATTTTTGAATCAATATTTGCTGTGCTAGATAATAATACAAAAATTATTGAAGCAATTGATGATGCAAATCCTGAACTAGAAATTGAAAACCTTTCTGGCTTGTATAATTTTATTAGCCAGTATGTAATGGTAAAACCTTTTGACACTACTTCATTAATTGAAAATCCCGATAGAACATTTATAAATGCTTCTAGAGGAAATGTTTATATTGGTAATAATAATACAATTCTTACCAACGACGAATCAAAAATAGGCAGTACTGTTAATGGGGTTACTTATGCAGATATAAGTTTAGATAAAGAGAGAACAAGACAATTTATAGGTAGTTTATCTAATAAAGTTGATTTAAAAAAAGGTCTTAACAGTAAAGATTTTTATAATGAAATTGTAATAAAAGACGGTGAAGTATCTGTTTCAAAAGATCAAACTTATAATGATTTTATAAAAGAAGGTCTTGAAACATATCTTAATGGTACAAATTATGTTGAGTATGAAGTAAATGGTGAAACCAAAAGAAAGTATATATACTTTGAGCAACCCGCTGTTTATTTTAATGTAAAAGAATCAAAAGCTAAACCAGAAATAACCTCAGAACCTAGTGAAATTACACAAGGGTCTTCTGTAAAAGTTAATACACCTGCAGGATTAAGAGATAATCTTACAGGTACAGTTGAAAGTATTGAAGGCACTAATGCTAAAGTTAGACTTAGTAATGGTAAACTTAGACCAGTATCTCTTCGCAACCTTGAAACAATTCAAAAGCCAGAAATAACAGCATCAGAAGAAACAGAACCTTCTGAAATTACTGGACCAATTATAGATATATTCAGTAATGTAGAAGAAGAGTTTGGCGCAACAATTCAACCGCAAGGAGAAAATAACAGAGATCTTAAAGGATTTCCTAGGTTACAACAAGGGCCTCTTACGAAAGAACAAGAAAAACTTTTAGAAGGAAATACAATAGGCGATTTTACTTCATCACAGCAAAGAGAAATAAATCTTGCTATTGTATATATTATTAAAAAATATATTGATCAACAAAAAGAACAAGGTTTAATACCTAACTATAATGACGCTTTTATAACTGCTAAAAATTCTTTTGCACAAGGAGCTATTCTTCGCAGACAAGAAGGTAAAGACGAAGCAGCAGATATTCTTCAAAGTGTAGTTGATGACCATTGGAATGATTTTAAAAGATTAGCAGAATCTTATTTAAATTCTATTGGCTACAAAAAAACTTTTGTAGAATCTCTTGATTCAGAAGAATCTGATTTTGAAAAAAGAAAGTTTGAATCAAGTTTTGATGTTGACCAAAAAGAGACTGCAAACTCTTACGTAAAAATGCAGTTATCTTTTATACCAAACTATGAAGTTATTTATGATGAGGATAATAATCCTACTTCAAGAGTGGTCACAAATTTTATCGGGTTACCAAGTTTTGTATCTATTGATTCTATTTGGAATAAAATTAGAGAAGAATTAATGGATGTTAAAAAAGATATGAAGAGTATTATAAAAGCTCTTTCTAACTCTGCTGACCCATCATTTGTTCGTATTAGTAACCTTTTAGAAGAGGATAAAGATTTTGAAAATAATTTCTTTGTAGCATTTAATATGCAAAGAATTACAAAATTAACAGCATTTATTGATAAAACAGAAAAAGGAATACGACTATATCAATCACAAACTGATTACAATGATGAAGTAAGATCTACTGTAAATAAGTTTTCTGAAGAAATGATGGTTAACAGCCCTCTTGTTTATGAGGATGAATCTGGTAACTATGTTTTTAATATTGAAAAAGTAAAAGAACTTAAAGAGGATTATTACAGTAAAGTAAAAGATAAAATGCTTACTGGAAATCAGATGTTTGAGTATTTTAGCGATCTGATGAAAAACTTTGGTGTTAATTTATCTAAAGAAGATTTAAAGACTTACATAAACAAAAGATCTTATTTTGGTAAAAATATAGAATACCAAACAAGTGTACGTGAGACTAACACATTTGTAAATCAATTGTTTGATATTATACTTGGCGAGCAAGTTACTGATTCAGAAACAGAAGTAGAACAAGATAATAGCTATGCTCTCAGAAGTCCTATACTAAGTTCAAGATTAAAAAGAGATTTTAGAGAACTAGCTAAAGCAGTTATTAGAAGAGATGGGTCAAAGTATTCAGGCTCCCATCTTAACATTAATGGCGACATCATTTATCCTTGGCAGAAACCAAACTATTTATATGATAAGTTAACTGCTCTTGAAAGTGATGAATATCAAAATCAACTTGAAGAGGGTGTTATCACTAAGTATTCTAAGTTCAAGAATGAAAAACTTGATCTTTTTTATGTTGACGGCTTAAAGAATAGAAATTCTTTCTTTGGAAAAGAAATGCACACTCTTGACCCTATTGATTTGCACCTTATTAATATGGTGTATTTCTTTGGTAGAGCTGCACAAACAAATGGAAAAAGGGCAATGTTTGTTTATCCTAAAGCAGATAAAAATGTTGTGCCAGTATTTGATGTTCCAATGAAAAAGTACACGTTTAGAGAACGTGATAAAGTAACACAAGAAAATGGTGAAATAAGAATATCCGGATTATCAAGTTCAGTAGTTTCTGATCTTCTTAATTATGCTATGGCAGAATATGAGAGAATAACAGTTGCTGAAGAACAAAGAAATGCGGGTTTACTTAAAAAAGATAAAAAGTATTATGAAGGGAGTAAACACTTCTTTATGTTTCCTTTTCTTAATTATGATTATTTAAGACAATATGTAGATGATGGTATTATAAGCGAGTCAGAGTTTAGAATTATGTATCCATCTAAAAATACAATGTCTTCAAATAGAGACGCTGTAGAAACAGTAATTAAAAAAGTTGTTGAGAGATATTTTATAAATGAAGTTAACAGAACAGCTGATTTATTAAGTAGTTATGGTCTTTTAGGTAATAGGGTTAATCAAATAGTTGCTGGTGAAGAATATTCTTACATAGAAAATATTTTTATTGGTGATAATTATTTAAAGAACAGAAAACTTTCAAGTAAAGCTAATGATGAAGAAAATATTCTTGATGCAGTATTAAATTTTGTTGTTAATAATGCAGTAGCAGAAGCAGAGCATATGATATTGTTCGGTAAAGACCCTGCTTTTTACTGGAAAAATTCTGTTGATGAAACATTAAAAGTTTACGAAAAACGTGCAGCCAAAGATATTGCACCACGTTCTCCGGGTAATTCAAAAGAAAAACAAACCACAATACGAAGAGCTGTATCTAATGATATTATGAAAGCAATTAGTGAAGAAGGTCTTCCTGATGCTTATTCTAGGGGTATTATTGATATTGGAGATGGTTCTCAATTTAGCACTGTTAGATTCCGAATAGATTTTCTTGAAGATATTGGAAAAATAAAACCTGAAAAAGCTGAAGAATTACGAAAGAAAATCAAACCCGGAAGGTATTATGAATTTACAGATGGAGAAGTAGAGAAATATTTTTCTCCTTTAAAGGATATTTATACAGGTGAAAAATTTGATAAAGATCTTAAAGCATTTGTACCTATCTATGTAAAGAATGCTACATTTGTTCTTTTACCACAAGCCATGAAGCTGCCTAACGGACAAGTATCAAAGATGGATGCTGTTCGTATTATGATGGAAAATAGCAATAATCAAATTGATTTAATTGCTATGAATAGTGCTAGTAAAGTAGGTACAAATAAAATCTTATCTCTTTTTGATTCTAATGGAAAAGTTAGAAACGATATATCTCAACAAGAAATTATAGAAAGTGTAGAAATTCTTGATAAAAAATATTACGGTCTTCAACAAGAAGAGTCTGACAAGAAAACAGATAAGATAAATATCATTACCCAGCTAGATACTCTATTGTTTTCTGGCATAAGAAATATCGAAAATTTTAATTACAAAGGTCAAACATTTACAGGTAGGGATTTAGAGAATCACAAAGATGCTATTTTAAGAGAAATTTATACTCAGCAAAAAGAAATTATATTCAGAGATTTTGGAATTAGTATTGTTGAGGGTGCTCCAATTATAACAGATTTTACAAAGTTAAAAGAAGTTCTTATTAGATCTGCTGAAGACAATAAATGGTCTAAACAAAATGTAGATGCTCTCCGTCTTTCTGAGGATAAACAATCTTTTATTGTACCTCAAGAACTTACAGCTAAATTTCAAACTGTACAGAATCTTCTATTAGCAAACCTATCTAAAGTTGTAAAAGTAAAGTTAAACGGATATGGATTTGTACAAGCACCTGAGCTTTTAATTTCTTCTTCAGAAGCAAGATTTGTAGAAGTACAAGAAACAGAAACTGAACCAGAGCCAACACCTGAACTTGTTGAAGAAAGGTCAATGGAAGATCAGGTTGTCGAATTATTTGAAACAAATTCTGAATTAGCAAATAAAGTTTATTCTGCTTTACCAAATATTAGTAAAAAAGAAGTTATAAAACTATATGCTGAATATCTTTCTACTATATTCCCTGATAGTAAAGTAAAAGATATTGTTTATAGAAGCCAAGCAGAAAAAGGTGATACTAATAGAATACACGTAGGTAAGTATTTTTCTATCTCTAGAGAATATAGTGAAGTTTATGGTAAAACTTATAATGTACCAGTAAAAGAATTTTTAGTAAATATAACTAATCCAAAAAATTTATATGTACCACATAAAAAAAGTATAAAATTTACGGAAAATACTATTGATGGTAGAGAATTAGACTTTCAAAACTTATCAGAAGAAGATATAGATTTCTTAAAAAATAAAAACTATAATGGAGTAATTGTTACTGAAGAAGAATTTAGAGAATTAAATATAAAAGAAACTGTTGGTAAAGAAATTATAGTATTTGAACCAGAACAAATCCATATACTAGGAAACAAACAAGATATAGAAGGTTTTAAAGATTTTGCTGGTATTACTGAAGATATACCTGTAACAAAAGGTAAAATAATTCATACACCAACAGGTAGAAAAGGAATAACGTCTGGCGAAGTAGATGCAGATACAGTCACAGTTACTTTTGATAATGGGGATGTAGAAAATATAGCCAAGTCTGAATTAGAATTAGATGCTGGGCAAGAAGTTACTACACAACTTTCTGTAAAAGAAGATCCAAATCAAACTGAGTTTAATAAACTTCCAAGCAGGTCTGAAACACCTACTATGACGTATGCAGGTATAGGTAGTAGACAAACGCCTGAAAATGTGCTTTCTGAGATGACAGAAGTGGCCGAGTACTTAGAAAGTCTTGGTTATACATTAAATACAGGAGTTACATTTAGGGGTAAAGAAGAAGGTGCAGATGCTGCTTTTTCACGAGGAACTACCAATAAAAATTTATTCTCTCCTGAAAATCAAGGGTCTAGAGAAAAAGAACAAACCATTGCCAAAGAAATTCACCCCGCACCAAGCAGATTAAAGCAAGGTGGTTTGAAACTAATGGCTCGTAATACAAATCAAATCTTTGGGAATAATTTAGATACTCCTGTAGACTTTGTTCTTTTCTGGGCAGAAGAAACAAAAGATCCGCTAAGACCAAAAGGCGGTACAGGTCAAGCAGTTGAAATGGCCAGAAGAAAAGGTATTCCAACGATTAATATGTCTGACCCTAATTGGAGAGAAAAACTAGATTCTGTTTTAGGTTCTCAAGTTTCTGAAGAAACACAACCATCTGTTGAAAAACCTTCTGTAAAAATTAATACAGCAAAGTGGACTGAAGATTCACCAAAAGAAAATCCTGATACTGCATATGTATTTACTGAGAATATAAACTCAATAGGTGACACTAGAACTGGCGGTGGTACCGCAGTAATAAGAAACAATCCTAATGCAATAGGCATTGTAACAAAGAAATATTATGTATATAGAGAACAACGAAACACAGAAGAGTCTCAAAGAATAAAAGAAGAGTATCAAGGTTCAGGTCAATGGTATAATCAAAACTTTGAAGATACTGATGCTGACTTTGAATTGTTCAAACAAGTAAATGAAGAACAGTTTGCTAAAATTGATGCTTATTCATCTGTTATATTTCCGGATGGATTTGCTAACAGTCTTGCTAAAATACCAACAAGATTTGCTGAATGGTTACAAAGTGAGCTTCTTAATCGTTATGGTCTTGTTACTGAATTAAATGAAAGTAAGACAGGATTAATTTCTAAAGAAGTTATTTCAGGTGAAGAAGAAACACAGCAAAAACAAGAAATAACTGCTAGAATAGCGCCAGAAACAACCGAAGATTTTCCTTTAGAAGTTTATGTTGATGGTAGCGATATAAAGGGTACTGGCGCCATAGGTTTTGGGGTTAATACAACAATCGAAGACTCTGACTATGCTATATCTGGAGCTTTTGATATTTCTGATTTATCAAAACTAGAAAATGATTTAGGTATAACTATTGAAGGCGCTCCCTCAAATGGTGCAATGGAATTTTATGGTTCACTTGTTGCTATAAGAAATACACCTGTAGGAGAGTATATAAAAATAAATCAGGACCTTGAAGCAGTTCAAATGTGGATACTTTCTGGTCTTATACAAGATATTGCTGGTAAACAAGACTTATCTGAAAGAGGTTATAAATCTTGGTGGAGAGGATTAACTAATGAAGAAAAAATAAATCTATACAACCAAGCAAATGAAATTGTAAAGATTGATTCTAGATTAGCAAATAAACATCTTTATAATGATCCTGTATCAAAAGGATTTTATGCAAAGGATCCTGTTATTAAAGCAATACAGAAAAAGATTATTCCTTTATTACGTACTAGAAATGTCCAATACAAATGGGTCCGTGGACATTCTGGAATAGAAGGAAATGAAAGGGTAGATGCTATAGCAAAGAGTAGAGATAATTATAACAACTATTCTAAAGTATTTGGAGCGGTTCAGAATATTACAACTACTGCTGCAGCCCCATCTTTATCGCCAAGAGACACAATTTCTGTAGATTACATGACAGATGATATGGCGTCTGGTCTTGTATTTTCAAAAAATTATGATCCTAATACAGGCTTACGGTATGTTAGAAAAGAAAATGGCGAAGTAAAATCAGCTCAAGTACTTGTGCCTTGGAACTTTAAAGATAGTAGTGGTAAAGTATTAGATATCAATAATTTTATAGTAGACGGAAGAATAGATTTTGAAAAACTTCCACAAGAAGTTTTAGAAGGAATTGCTTCTCGTATTCCGAATCAGGGTCATTCATCTATGTTGCCTATTGAAATTGTAGGATTTGTCCCACAAAGCTTTGGCAAAACTGTTATAGTACCAGATGGTATTACTCTGCAGATGGGTAGTGACTTTGATATTGATAAATTATATTCTTACTTACCAAATTACTATTACGATAATGCTACTGGTTCTATTAAAGTTCTTACAATTGAATCATCTTTTTCTGACCCAGAAGCGTTGTATGAAGAAATGTTTGGTAGTTTTAAAAACAGAGAACTTTTTAATGAAATAAAAAATACAATTATTGAATACAATGAGGATTCAAGTGTGGATAAAAATATTGAAAAATATTTACATGAAAAGTTTAAAAACAGACTACCTTCAAAACAGTTAGCAATTATTACTGAAATTATTAAAGATCAGGAACTGTCTCCGGGTTATATAGATACAAATATAAATGAAAGAATACCAAACAGAAATAAGTTCTATTCAAAGTTTACTGAAAATGAATCTTCTGAATGGATTTATCAAATGCTTCCGTCTAAAATATTAAGACAATTGTATTTTGAAATACATAAATCTGTTCTTACAAATCCTGAAGTATTTGATAAAATAGTAGATCCTCTTGAAAACAATGACATTGAAACTGAAAAAGAACTGATTGGTAAAAAGTCTGGTAAGATTAAAAAAATACCAGAATCACCTTTGTCATATGTATCTAAAGTTAATAGCATTATTGATAAATGGGCAGGAGCTAGTCTTGTAGGTATATCTGCTATTGGATTGACTACAAATTCTATTGTTGAAGATAAAGAAATTAAATTTGTAGATAGTACACTTAAAGAACCAGCCAAATATACTATAAACTTTAAAGTCGGAAATAAACTTTATAAGTTTGATCGTATATCTGGTGAAGGGTCTTCTAAATATAATGGTCAGGTAAGAACAAAACAGGATAACCTAAAAGCATTTGTAACTACTGCAGTTGATAACGCCAATGTTAACCAAGCAGGTTTTGTTAATTTCAATCCTTATACTGCTGGTGTTGCTATTGTAATGGCTATGATGCAAGATGGAAGTGGTAATGCATTAGCAATGGATTCTATACTTCGTTTCTTGTCTCAAGATGTTATTAATTCATACATTGATAATATTTCAAAAGCTTCTTGGTCTGGTAATTCAGACTTTATCAAAAATAAACACAAAGAAGCTATTAAAGAAACAGAGCGCAATCTTTTAATAAATTATTTGATTGACGTTGGGGGCGCTAAAGATATAGAGGGTATAGAAAACGCATCATATGATGAAATTTTAAACCCTGAAAAACCTTCAAATATACCTAAACAAGCAAGACTAGATTTAAAAGATTTCTTAGACACCTTAAAAAAAGAAGCAGTTCCTAATCAAGAAACTCTTCTTAAAATGATTAACGGCAAAGATTCATTTGGGGATTTAAAAGAATATTATAAAAACCAGTTGATTGTAATTAAGTATTTTGACTTAATGAATAATATATCAAAAGATTTAATACCAGTTAGAAAAGCTTTGCTCAATCCTTTTGTAGATCAATTACCTACAAATGTGTACGATACTATGGAGTTGATTGAAAATGTTGATTCTATTATAAGTGGTGGTAAGTACTTATCAAATATTCATACTTTGATAGGTAAGAAAGTATCTAAAGATACAGTTTTACTTGAGACAAAAGCTGCATTTGTTTTAGAGGGAATTGTATTTCCTTCTATGTCTATTATTAATAGCGCCTTTCCTGTGTTTGGAAAACTCCTTGGAAAAATTGAGACTTATTATCTTTATTCAATACAAAAAGATTATTCTCAAATTTCAGGTGCAACAAAGAAAAAGCTTTGGAATGAAGTAGTATCTTATATATGGCAAAATACAGAGAAGTTTGGTCTTGGTAAGATTAATGACAGAAGATTGTACTTGCTGTACGAATTACCTAAGAAATTAGTTAGAGCACAATCAACTTTATGGGGTCAGAATAATTTATTTCTTAGAAAATTAGATACAGAAATTTCTACTGATAAGAAAAAACCATCTCTCATAAAATATCAAGCATCTAGATCCGCAGAAATATCAGATCAAGACATAGCAACAGCAGTTATATCTCTTATTAAAAGTTCTGATCCTGAACAAAGAGAACTTATTCAAGATTTGTATGAATATGCAATGATTACTGGAGCAACATTTAACCCTAATGGGTTTATGCATGTATTGCCTTCTGCTTGGTTTGAAGAAGAGTTTACAGGAATATTTAATAATATCCGGGAAATTTCTAATAACATAAATGTGGACGATTATGAGAATATGACTCATCAAATAGTTAGAAATAGAACAGAGTTAATACCTTCTTTACCTGAATACTCTAGACTTGTTGCTAGTAAAAAAATTACTGTTCAAAGAGATGAAGAAACAGGTGTAATATCCAATGTTATTTTACCTTCACCAACAAGTGAAAATGCTGTTGAATCTTTGGTAAAAGATGACAAAGATGTTAGATATGTTACTATATTTAAAATAGAAGATAAAGATGGTAAAGAAGTAATTTTTCAAAAAGTACAAGAAGACAATTTTATGACTGTCTTCAGAAGAGTTTCAAAAATGGGTTATGGCAATATATCTGAATATAATCCTGAAAAGATAATGCCTAATTCATTTTTTAATGAACCAAATCAAGCGTTAGAAAATTACTATTCTGAACTAAAAGCACCTACAACAACTACTGATAGCGTTGAATCTACCAATAATCAATACGCTATTGATTTATCAAGTGCATACCTCCCACCCAATATGTCAAATGAGGATGCCATACAAAATTCATTAGATGCTATATCACAAAATGAGTATTACAAAGATTTAGCAAAAATTATGAAAGAGGCTATGAGGGGTCGTGGTGTAAAAATACAAGAAGATTCTACCCTTCCTTCATATGGGGGTTATTCTGCTAATACGAATACTTTTTATTATAGCTTAAAACTAATTGGTCAAGACCGTCTTGATAACGCTGCTTTTGAAAAACTTCTTTTGCACGAATATGGTCATGCTATTACCGATGAACTAATTGCAAAATACTTAGATGATTCAAAAAGAGATGAACTTACTAATGATCAAAAAAGTTTAATTCGATCTCTTAAGGCAGTATATGAAAAAGTAAAAACTGAACTTACAAAAGGTAATGAACAAGAGTTTGAAAGATTTGTTGCAAAAGTTAATCGTGCTTTACAAGGAGAAGAAGAACTAAACTTACTAGAAGGCCAATATAATTGGTATGCTATAAGTAGTTTTAAAGAATTTACAGCTGCAGTATGGGATGAAAGATTTCAGGTTGTTCTAAACGATATTGAATATGATTCAAATAGGTCTTTCAAAGATCGTGTTGTTGATATTTTGAACAAACTTATTAGAAGTCTTTCTAATGTATTTAACATCGAGGTTAAAGAAAAAACTGCTTTAAGAGAAGCTTTATCTATTGTTATAGATTTGACAACAGATATACCAAGCGATGTTGCTAATCAAAGTAATATTCGATATACAGAAGAAGGTAATAGAATATTTGATAATCCTGCAGAAGCAATGCGTCAAATGATGCAGGGAAGACGTGGCAGAGATATAAGTAGCGCACCAAGACAATCACCGTCTATTGTTGGTGTTATCAAACAAACGGAGCAAACTCTTAGAGATATACAAACAGCAATGGCTGGTACAAAAAATCAAAAAGAGTGGGTAAGACTAGATGGTCTTCGTAGTTTATATGAAGAAAAATTACGAAAGATAAATAGTATTGAAAACCCGGATGATCTTGTAGCATTTGCAGATGGTCAACTTGACTTTGCTAGAGAAATACTTGGCCGTGAGAATGCTACTTACAAGGAATATTTAATTGCTTTCAATATTATTGATAGTTGGGATTTTGATATCACAAGAGACTTTTTGCCAACAGATATGCAATCAGAAGAAAATGCTTGGTTTAAAGCACTATCTATTGCTGGTACAAAAAGAGATAGAGTAGAATCATCGGCTATTAATAAACTTAGAATTATTATTGCTAAAACAATTAATAACAAGTTTGATTTGCCTAAAAAATTAAAGCCTTCTGATCTTGCTGTTATGAAAGATATTCCTGCTTACTTTGCTATATTTGATGCATCTGTAAGCGGGTCACCATTGTTACAATATCTAAACAGAGTACTTCGTGATAAACAAAACAGAGCAAACTCTGAATTACAAATTGTAGCTGATCAGATATCTTCAAAGATTCGAGAGTTAGGTTTTACAGCAGGTGACTTTGATTTTATGTTCCAGAAAAATGAAAATGGAGAATTAACTGGACGCATTATCCATGAATATACTGCTGAATATGATGAAAAAATGTCTAAGATGTATTCAGATTTGTACATTCAATTTAGAAAAGCAAACAAGTATTCTGATGAAAAAGCAAAAGATATTATAAGAAAAGCTGTAAAAGAGTTTCATAAAAAAAGAAATGAAATCAATGAATTTATAGATGTAAGGTTTTATTTTGATTCTAATTATTCAAATAACAATTACAGCGGTGTTAAAGAATATGAGCAGTATTTGAGAGATGAATACGGATCTGAAAGAGCAGAAATTTTTATAGAAACTGCTAAAGAAAAAGCAGAAGAATATAAAAAAGATAGAAATCTATTTATTCAAAACATGAATGCAGAAATAGGCACATTGCCTATTGAAGTAATTTATGATCACATTGAAGGAGAAACAAAAGATGAATACATCAGTAGAAAAATAAAAAGATGGGAAGAAGAAAACTCTCCGGCTGTGGCATTAATGCGAAATGAAAAAAATATTCTGTATCAGGATATAGAAACTCAAACAGCTAAAAATAAAAAAGCACAGAAAGAATATATAACTAACAAGGGGGACTCTTATCTTCTTATGGTTCCTCGTATGACTGTAAAAGGCACAAAGACAAATTTTTATAATGATGCTTTTTACAATATGAATGATAAACAAAAAGAGTGGCTTGAATTCTTTTCATCGTTTATACTTCGTATGAAACAACACTTCCCTATTACAGTGCAGAACTCTATACCAGAAAACTTTTATCCTCAAATTATGAAGGATACTGCTAAAGAACTTTTGAGGAATGATTTTGGCAAGTTTATGGATAAAGAAGTTATACAAAGATTAACATCTGGTACAGTATCATTTGAAGAAATAACATCATCTTCATCAAAACTTGAAAACAAAAGATTCAATAGAAGCAATAAACTTGGAGAAACAAGATATCTTATCAAGTATGTTGATACTGAAAATAAATTAGATCCGAATGACTTATCTCAAAATGTAGAGCTTGTAATGAAAAGATTTGCTGAGATGGCAATCTTTTACAAGCACAAGAATGATGTTGAAGCAGAAGCGCTTATTATCAATCGTATATTACAATCTGCAGATGAAATTGATCTTGATGGGAACATTATACCAAGATCAAAATCTCTTACAAATATCAAGAAACAAGCAGATCACATGATTAAATCTGGTGTTTATGATAGAAAATCAGATGAGTCAAAACCTTCAAAATTTGTTATGTTTGAAGGTTGGAATATTCTAGATAACAATAAAAAAAGAAGACGGCTTAAAGAAATTAAGAATGAATATCTTGAACTTGAAAGAAAGTTAGTTGCGAGAGAAATTGAACCGGCTGAATATAAACTTCAGCTTGAAATACTAGAAACAGAATACAACAATCTTTCTGGTAAGCCGCTTGTATTTTCTAAAGTATTGCAAACATTTCTTGAACTCAATCAGCTAAAGCATATGGGGTGGAACTTTCGTGCAGGTTTTGCTAATATGGGTTTTGGTATGCTGTCGGTTTTTACTTGGGCTGCAGGTAACAGAGAATTTAATACAAATAATGCTGTTAGCGCTCTTGGAATACTAATGAGATCTGCTACAAAAAGAAATGATTTTAGAGTAGCCAATATCATTAAAAAAATGAACGTACTTTTCGAAGTCCGTGATGTCACTTTTGGTAGAGGTAATTCACAACTAGAAACTGATATAAGAAGACTTAAGTTTTTCACTAAACTAATTTCCGCATATCAAGTACAACGTAGTACAGAATATTTTGTACAAGGCCTTTCTACCATAGCTCAAATGCTAAACTATGAAATTGATGTAGTTAGAAAAGACAATGGTAAAACAGAAACTATTCCTTTGTTCTATGCTTTTAATGAAAATGGTGACTGGAATACGGAGCTTTATGAAAAACAAGATGAATGGGATTATATAGAAGGTCAAAAAATGTCTAACTTTAGAAATAGAGTTATTAAGACAAACTACTATATGCATGGTAACTATGACCCTGACAACATGCCACCCATTAAAAGAAATGTATATCTTCGTGCTTTGTTTCAATTTAGAAGCTGGGTTCCTTATGGTTTTGGCCAAAGATTTATGTCTGAATATTATGATTATGATTTAGGCAGATCATTCAAAGGGAGATATAGAACATTTGCAGATATTGGTTTTGGCCAATCTTTTAAATCTATGTTTTCTCTTATGTTCAGAAGTAAAGAATCAGCAGAACAAAAACTTGAAGGAGATAACATATCAAAAGATGATATTGCAAACCTTAAAATGAACTTAAAAGAACTTCAAATTCTTGCAGGTCTTGTATTTTTTGGATTCTTACTTAGAAGCGCAATGCCTGAAGATGATGAAGATGATGAAATGTTAAGAGG
>Ga0070751_1000674_pt1 | contig 20835 bp, 29 predicted proteins | sample VirMetDEL_Aug_28_FD_78514 | JGI IMG/M metagenome (GOLD analysis project Ga0070751, IMG submission 78514) | Aqueous microbial communities from the Delaware River and Bay under freshwater to marine salinity gradient to study organic matter... | ecosystem: Environmental > Aquatic > Marine > Coastal...
ATAGGCACAAATCTACAGAGATTGAAACACAAGATTTTGGAACACGAAAAAACTTTAGGACAAGAACACAAAGTAGAAGGAGCAGTTGGCAACAATCACCCCACCGTGAAGCCAGTTGAACTTATGAAGTATTTGATACGATTGGTGACACCCGCAAACTCACAAGTATTGGATCCGTTCTGCGGCAGTGGTAGCACGGGTATGGCGGCTGTGGAACTGGGACACACATTTACGGGTATTGAACTGGATGCTAACTATTGTGAAATAGCCAAACGAAGAATAGAAGGTTGGAACCGTCCTAAAGAAACCGACAACACCTACAATGAACTATTTGAGGAGAACAAATAATGCCAAGACCATTCGTATATAAAAAACTTGACAGCATATTGAAATATGGCGACACGTGTGAAACAGTATCACTGGGGCACAATGTGATGTGGGGTATAAAAAATGAAGAAGATTGGGTTACACTGTGTAAAGAGGATACTTTTGGTATGGAAGAAAAACATCTACACAGAAAATATTCACGCTTATTTTATGCCAGTGAAACAACAGCACGTACACAGGCCAACAAACTCAACAAACTATTCAACACTGACAAATATCGTGTTGCGAAAGTCGGGGAAATGTAGTATAATAATAGAATGATTACTGAAACTGTTATAACTAAAAGCGGAAGAGAATACACGATTGAAAAAGATGATCGCATGTATGCCAGACGATTAGGTCCCAAATATCTTCACTATCAAATCAACAACATTCGTTTTGCTTATGACATATGTACAGCAAAACCCCAAGTGCGTACTATGATTGACTGTGGTATGAATGTGGGAATGAATACGATAGAATACGCCACATTCGCTCAACGTGTGGTTGGTTACGACCCGGATCCACTGATGTATAAACTGGCAGTACACAATATTATTCAAAACAAAATGAAATGGGACGACACACTGCCTTACATGTGGTCACACAGTCGCGAAATCACCGGCCATATTGACACGCATCGTGTGGCGCTCAGCAACACCAGTGGCAATGCCAAACTGATCATACATCCATGTAACAGAGGACACAATCATGTTTGGAATGGTGTCAAGCGAACTGAAAAAGAACTGCTACCAGTTGATCAACGCTGTTTAGATGACTATGCTTTTGAGGATGTGGACTACATCAAAATAGACACTGAGGGACACGAGTTTCCGTTGTTGGAAGGCGCCCAAAAAACTATTGATAGTAACAGACCTGTAGTACAATGTGAAATCATTGCTGAACAATGTCGTCGCTACAACTACACAGCAGAAGACATATGGCAGTATTTTACTAGTCGTGATTATCGCGTTTTCACCAGAGATCATATTGAACGCACACATGGTATCAGCACAGTACATCTAGGACGAGGAAGATATCGCATACATCACAATGGCGCCAGAATATTTCGCAACATGGATTTTTGGTTTATTCCAGCGGAACATCCATGGATAGCACAAAATCCCATGGCAAATCTATTTGAATAAAACACGATATCGCGACAACCGTGAAAACCGTGAAAACTTTTCACGTGAAAATGGTTGCTTTTACCCCGTTTTTGTGCTATTATTTAACATATAGTATAAATATACTATATAAAACATTATAAAACGGAGACAAATAATGAAAAAATACAATGGCGTAAAGCTCACATATGTGGCTAAAAATGGCACAGCACGTGACGTAAAAACTGCTGAAGTTATGATTCCAACTTTTGATGAAACGGATAGTTTTATCGATGATTGTAAAAACAACAGCAATCAGGATTGGTTTAAAAACTACATATATGAACAGTTGGGTGATGAAGTAGTGGATGATGTAAGTATCGCATTAATCCCAGTTAAACACTAATAATAGAGATAGCACGATATTTTCACTTGACAAATAGTGGATATCGTGCTATTATACAAGTATAAACTAAAACGGAGACAAATAATGAAATACAGTCACAAACACACAATGGTAAACAATGCTATTGAAAACTTTGATAGTGGAACACACACTATAGACACAGCAGTCAACTTGGTTAAAAAAATACATCATGATGATGCTGAACTACAACGCTTACATGGTGATTTTATTATGGCCAGTGAAAGATTGTTTGATCATTTGATTGATTTGGAAAGATCATATGAACATCAACAACAAATAGAACACGCTGAAAGTGTGTTTAACAAATCACCACAATACGCTGGACAAAAAATATAAGGAGTGATATATATATGAAAATACATAAAGTACGAACAAGAGAACATAAAACCAGCTATCATAATGGCTTAATGGGAGAAACACAATATCAAAACGACCCAGATAATCACATATATCCAAATGATGAAAGCATGTATGATGATTACAAAGATTTATGTATAGAGGTTACAGAATATTTTTTAAATAATCCTGTACAGGATTATTACAAACAATGGTGTTCACCATCATTTACTGACTGCGAGCCGCATACTGGTAAAAAGTATATGATTAGAGGTAAAACATTTCGCAGACACTATGATGAGTTTGAACGCGAGAGATCTAGTGATCAATATCGTGTGTTGTTAAACAATCCAAACTACACATGTGGTAAAACGTGGACAATACAAGAAATGATACTATATCTACTACAAGTTCTTAAACTAAAAGAAATGAATATGCGAGCGCCGTTCCATGAAGCTGGAATCAAAAGAATAAACAGAATGATTGAACATTAACGTAAATGGAAACCGCATACTTTTGGTCACCTAGACAACTATAAAGTAAAAATACAAAAAGATTAAGGAGTTTAATATGAAAAAAAGATCAGCTGATGAGATATTAGAGGTTATCAAACAAAGACAAAAAGAAAAAACAACCAAAGCCAAAAGCGATTGGCAACTGTATGAAGAATATAGAAGCAGTGTGCTTGAGCTAATGGAAATGCGACAAAAGTATCATGAACTAAAAAGTGATATCACAACTACGCAAGCCGAAATAGATGATTGTTATCCTAAGCATTTTGAATATTGGTTTGAAAGCGAACTGCTTGAAGCTTATAATAATATGATCAAAGATCAGCAAGTGGTTGATTTGAAAAAAGAACTGAAAAAAAGACGAGATAGCCATAAGGATCTATAATGGTTAAATATATAGTAATCACTTTCTTATCGATATATTGGATAGTGCTTATTTCAACCTTATTCCTATAGCAATAGTAGGAACAGTGGGTGGTTAGTTTCCGTTATCCACCCACACACGAAGTGTTGTTGTAGAAGCGTGGTGAGGAACTATGGTACATGTTATACAACATAGTGCGATCAGATCAACATAGTTTATCAATATTACACGTAGCAACAACACTTCTATCTATACAATAAATACTATACGATGCCACTATCACCAGCACAAAAAACCATAGCGGATTCAAAAAAGAGATTTATAGTCGCTTCTTGCGGAAGACGATTTGGTAAAACAACCTTAGCCATAAGAAAACTATGTGAGTGGGCTTCACAACCCAATCAAATGATATGGTATGTGGCGCCCACGCATGGTATGGCAAAACAGATCGCTTGGCAAACACTCAAAGAAAAACTTATCAGTCTAAGATGGACTAAAAAAATAAATGAAGCTGATTTGAGTATCATATTAGTAAATGGCAGTCGCATAAGCCTAAGATCGGCTGACAATCCCAATAGACTTAGAGGTATTAAATCACATGGTATCGTTATTGATGAAGCCAGTGAAATAGACATCACAACTTGGACTGAAGTACTACGTCCAACATTATCAGACACACAAGGCAGTGCTATGTTTTGTTTTACACCCAAAGGTGTAAGTGCTTGGACATATGATTTATATCAACAAGCACAACTGGATCCAGACAACTGGGATAGTTTTCAATATACTACACTAGATGGCGGACAAGTGCCACAATCAGAGATTGAACAAGCTCGCAAAGATTTAGATCAAAGAACATTTGAACAAGAATATGAAAGTAAGTTTGTTACATACAAAGGTATCATTTACTACAACTACGGTGAGCACAGCGTCTATAAAAAACAAATAAACAAACCACATACTATATTGATTGGAATGGATTTTAACATAAATCCAATGTCAGCGGCTGTGGCTACTAGAACTGATAATGGTTTGGTGATATTTGATGAGATAGTGATATATTCATCCAACACTGATGAAATGGTACAAGAAATAAAAAATAGATATAGCGGCTGTGATATCACAATATATCCAGATCCCGCATCACGCCAACGTAAAACATCAGCTGGCGGCAGAACAGACTTAAATATACTACAGAACGCTGGGTTTAAGACATTAAGTCGCCCTAGTCATCCACGCATTAGAGACAGAATAAATGCTGTAAATAGTGCTTTGAAAACAATGGATGGCACACAGCGTTTATGGATAACACCAAACTGTAAACAAGTTCGCAACAGTTTGAGTAGAATGGTGTATAAAGAAGGTACCAGTGTACCAGATCAAAGTGATGGTTTAGATCACATGGCAGACGCACTTGGATATATGATTGAATACATATATCCCGTAAAACGTAATATGCTAAATACAAATACACCAGCAACCTGGAATATACGGACAATATAAGGAAACAAGATGGCTACAATCTACGACGCTTTTGATACAAGATACAAGTTAGACTTCTTAGGACTTCCCGTACATAATGAATGGCGCAAAAACATCAAGCGTTGGACATATTATAGCGACAGTTATAATGGCGGTAATGACTATAGAAGCGGCGAATATCTTACCAGATATGTAATGGAGTCTGGTGAAGATTTTGACAACAGACTAAGAAACACAGCATTAGATAATCATTGTAAATCAGTGATTGAAACTTACAACTCATTTTTATTTAGAAAACCACCAATCAGAGATTATGGTAATATCACTAACGATCCCGCTTTAGAGTTATTTTATGAAGACTGCGATTTAGAAGGTCGTAACTTTAATGCTTTTATGAGAGATGTAAGCACATATTCAAGCATATATGGTATAGTTTATGTAATGTGTGATAAACCCAGAATACAAGTTGAAACAAGAGCAGAAGAACTTAATCAAGAAATCCGTCCGTATGTATCAATCATAACACCAGAAAATGTTATTGATTGGAGTTATGCTAGAAAACCAAATGGCGTTTATGCTTTACAATCAATCACACTATTAGATGGTATTGATGATGACGCAGTGTACTACAGAACTATAACAGCTACTGAGACCACTGTATACGAAAGCGTTAGCGGCACAAACAGAAATATAGTAAAAGAAGTTATTCCAAACCCTATAGGGGTTGTACCAGTTATTCCAGTATATTCTGGAAGAACACTTGAAAGAGGTATTGGCGTAAGTGATATCAGTGACATAGCTGATGTACAACGTGCCATATACAATGAACTAAGTGAAGTAGATCAGTTGATTAGGATTTCCAATCATCCAAGTCTTGTTAAGACAGGTGCCACACAAGCAAGTGCTGGCGCGGGAGCTATTATAGACATTCCGGATGATATGGACCCTAACCTGAAGCCATACTTGATTGAGCCCAATGGGGCGGGAATAGCTCACATATTGGACAGCATAAAATCCAAAGTGGATTCCATAAATCGTATGGCTAATATGGGGGGTGTTAGAAACACAATGACTTCAGCAATGAGTGGCGTAGCACTAAACACTGAGTTTCAGTTGTTGAATGCTAGATTGGCACAAAAAGCCGATAACTTAGAGTTAGCTGAAGAAAAAATATGGCGCATGTGGGCGTTATGGCAAGGTACAACATTTGATGGAGTAGTGGATTATCCAGATAACTTTAATATTTCGGATAAAGAACATCAAGTATCTATAATCAAAGCGGCAAAAGAAACAAAACCAGAAAATGCTGAACTTCTTAAACAGCTAGACATAATGTTGGCTAAAGCACTTATAACTGATGAAGATGTACTTGAAAAAATCATTGACAATCAGTTAGAACATGCTACTACAACACCAGAAACTAGAAGCACACACATTCAAGATATGATAATGGAAGGATTAACTGACGAAGAAATGTTGGCTAGACATCCAGAAATCACACAAGCAGATATCACAGAAGCAAAAAGATTGTTGTTAGAACTTAACAACCAGAGGGGGGCAGACAATGGCGATGAAACGTAAAAAGAAAAAAGGTGGCAAACGAGGCGGCAAACGAGGCGGCAGACGAGGCTAACTTTTGACACAAAATACTGACTGGCGGACGTATTTCGCATCAATCATTGGAGTATGTCCGTGGAGTCAAGCATATTGGAAGCAATCACGCATAGACATAGTAGATTGGGATGGTAATATTTTACCATTGGGAAAATATGTGGCAAGAATATATCAATATCCACAAGCTTCAGCATACAAGCTGAACAAACTAATGAAACAGTTTAATGAAGAAAGAGATGATGAAGAATGGTTATATTCACATCCTAAGTTTGGGGGACACAGCACCCCTATGCCATGCTTAATACAGCAAGATTTTAATGTACTAGCAAACGCAAGGCAATCATTAAAGCAACATAAATACAAACATAAACAATCATTATGATTGGAGATTAACTCATATCTATAAGGAGGTATTACGATGAGTGAAGCGGAAAATATACAAAACACTGAGTCCACTGAGACTGCGGTTGAACAAACTGAAACACAGGAAAAGCTATTCACACAGCAAGACTTGGACAAGATAGTCGCTGATAGAGTATCAAGAGAAAGACGCAAGTACGATAAAAAGTATGAGGGTGTAGATGTTGAAACATATCAAGACTTAATGACTAAGGCAGAACAGGAACGTGAAAATAAACTAAAAGCCAAAGGCGAGTTTGAGAAACTGCTTAAAGAACAAGCAGAGAAAAAAGACGCTCAAATAAACCAGCTGATGAAGACTGTTGAAACTATTAGAGTTGATGGCAGTTTGGTCGATGAAGCCAGCAAAGCAGGTAGCATCAATCCACAGCAAGTGGCAAAGCTATTGCGTGATCAAGTAAGACTTGGTGACGGTGGCGATGTTGAAATCACGGATCCAAAAACAGGACAAGTAAGATACAAAGATGATGGAACACACATGGGAGTATCCGAACTTGTCAACGAGTTTGTAACATCTAATAAACACTTTTTAAGTGCTACTCCATCAGGAATGGGTACAGAAGGAAGTAAAGTTGGAGACAAAGGTAAAGTTGGTGAAACGCTTGATATTAGTAAACTAGACATGACCAGAGCTGACCATAGACAGCTATACGCTGAATATCGTAAGCAAAAAGGTCGTTAATATTAAACAGGAGAAAATAAAATGGCTTATCCAAGCAACTCAAATACAAACATCAACAACGAGTTATATAGTAATCTCGTTACTGCGGCGCAGTTTGCGGCGTACGAAAACTCTGTTGCTAGACAGATGATGACTTTGTTTGACGCTCCCGCTAACTCAGGTAAAGTACTTCAAGTACCAGTATGGAGTGCGATCACAGCTGAAAACATTTCAGACGAAGCGGCAGCAACAGCAAAAGAAACTAACACAACATCAGCTACTATTACATTAACTGAGCACGTAGTATATCACCAAATCACAGATATGCTTAAAAACTCAGCAGTGAACGATGTAATGGCACAGCTTGGTGATCAAAGCGGTAGAGCTATTGCGGAATCAATGGACACTGAAGCATTCACAACTTTTAACAGTTTAACATCAGCAGGTGGTACTGTTACAGCGGCGAACTTTGGTACTGATGACATCTTCAACGCAGTAGGTCAGCTAAGAGCGGCTAAACTAACAGGCCCGTTCTACGCAGTTGTTCACCCAACAGCGGCTAAAGAACTTAAAAAATCTTTAACTGCTACAACGGCTTACACAGCAAACACAAATGTTGGTAATCAAATACTATCAAACTTCTACATCGGTCAAATCGCTGGTTGTACAGTGATTGAATCCGCTTTAGTACCTATTGATGGTTCCAACGTGGCTTCATGTGCGGTATTTTCACCGTCAGCTATCGGCCATGCTATGCGTGGTGCTGTAACGGCAGAAGAACAAAGACAGGCGGCTTCAAGAGCTACTGACTTAGTTTTAACTGGCGTAGCAGGTGCGGCTGTATTACAAGCTGGACACGGTAGATTAGTAACAGTGGATATTTCATAATATCGATTGATTATAAATCATATAGTGGGGAGCAATCCCCACTATAACCAACAAGGAGTAGTAAATGAGTAACTATAGCACAGACGCAAACATATTAGAATACGAGCCCCAAATCAAAGAATATGGTATATTGGACTTTGGTGATGAACACGCAAAAACCACTGCTGATATTCAAAGATATTTGAGAATACACTGGTGGCCTAGAGTGTCAAGATCACAAGTAAGATTATACACACCAGCTGGTTTAGAGATGGATACTACAAAACTAACAGCGAGTCAGTTTACGAGAGCGGCTGTGTTCCATGTACTAGCATACTACATCTTACCAAAACTAACACAACACTCAGCGGAACCAGATAGATTTAGAGTAATGATTGATTTTTACAAGTCAAAATGGCAAGAAGAGATTGACTTTGTACTACAAGATGGTGTAAAATATGACTTTGATGGTGATGGCACGGTTGAAGACAATGAACAACAGCCTGTACACTACAATAGATTGGTAAGATAATGAGTGTAAGAGAAGACATAGCACAAGACATAGTACAAACACTACAAGGTATCACAAATCCGCCAGTGGTTATTGTATCACGTAATCCAATCAACACCACAGACCTAGCGATAACACAATATCCAGCCATAATGGTGAGAACTTCGGAAGAAGCTCGCAATGATATCACGCAAGGTGGTTTGAGAATGGGTGAGATAGACTACACTATTATTGGGTTTGTAAGAGCTTCAGCTTCCGCAACTACTATCACAAACAATATTGACACACAGCGTAACGCACTGATTGAAGCGATCGAAGAAGCACTTGAAACTGACAGACAAAGAAGTTTAAACGCACTAAACTGTTATGTGTCAAACATCGTAGTTGATGATGGCACTATATATCCACTCGGACGGGTAGATATTACATTTACAGTTCAATATAAATATACACGAGGCACGGTATAATATGGCACTTAGAACAATATACAAAGACAAAGATTCCAAACAATGTGGTTTTACTGAAGCCACTAGATTGGTTGCTGAAGAAGGTTGGAGCTGGACACCATCTACAACTGTAAAAGCAAAACGAACATCAACTAAAGCAAAAAAACCCAAAGTTAAAGTCGAGGCTGAAGCTGATGTTATTCAACTGGAGACACCGTTTAATGACGGCAATCCAAACAACGACGACTTTAACAACACAGACGAGGAGAAATAAACATGGCGATCTATTCTGGACACGATGGTGTGATCAAGTTAGCTGATAGTGGTGATAGTTTAACATCAACAGCAATCGGTAACTTAAGATCATTTACTATTGAACAAACTCAAGATGTACTTGAAACTACATCAATGGGCTCTTCAGGTATGAGAACATATCAACCTGGTTTAAGCACATTCACTATTTCAGGTGATGTGTATTTTGACCACGCTGACACAGTTCAAGCAAAACTTGATGAGTTGATGTCAAAAACAGGACAAGAAACACTAGCAACATTTGAAGTATTTCCATCAGGCGATGATACAAGTGAAACTCCGGCAAACTCTAAGTTTTCTGGAAGCTGTATCATTACTTCATTTTCAGTTACATCATCAGTTGATGGTGTGGTTGAGGCTTCATTTGCGGCACAAGGCAGCGGCGCATTAACTATTGCGGCTATCTAATAGGGGTGTGTTAATGTACAAAGCGAGATTGGCAGGAAAGTCAGAAGCTGGTTTTGACAAACTTGAACGACAAGTTCAGCGTTTGTTAGAAGAAGTTAGTGACAAAACTATCGATGTAGCACGTGCTAACACCCCTAAACGTACTGGGTATGCTAGGAAAAACTGGACTAAGGACATAAGCAATGATACTTTTGAAGTAAGCAATGCTACACCATACATACAGTTCTTAGACAAGGGCATATCAAAACAAGCACCCAGTGGAATAGTAAAACCAACGGTTAGGAAAATGACCGGGTTCATTGGAACAAGGAGATTAAAACGATGACAAAATCGGATATGAATATCAAACAAAAAGCACTGGCACACTTTAAATCAAAGTTGTCAGGAGAACTACAAAAACTTCATGTAGCAGAATGGGATTGCGACATATATTATCGAGCAACTTCATCGATGTCTACTGAAGCTAAAATACTAAAGTTAACTACTGATGGTAAAACTGCTGAAGCACTAGTGGAATCTATCATACAAAAAAGTTTAGATGCTGACGGTAAAAGGGTATTCCATGACACTGATAGAGCTAGCTTAATGAATGAAGTGGATCCACAAGTACTTGTAAAAGTAGCAACCGCACTTAATAATGCTAACTCGGATAGCATAGGCGCGATTGAAAAAAACTAATAGGGGATAGCGAACTTAGGTCAATGTTCGCCATAGCCGAACACCTACATATTACGGTAGGTACTGTTATGAAAATGTCCCTTTTAGAGTTTAAAGGTTGGTTGGCTTATTTAAATATTAAAGCTAAGGAGCAAAAGAAACAAGATGGCTATACGAGAGCAAATAATATTAGAAGGCGTTAATAAGACCGGCAAAACTTTTGGTAAAGTCCAAAAAGACCTCCATTCAATGGAAGGACAGATTGGCAGTTTAACCAAACTAGCTGGAGGATTAGTTGCGGCTTTAGGGTTTCAACGTATTGCTTCATCAACCATAAACACAATCAGAACATTTGAAGACCTAGGAGCAACCTTAGTAACTGTACAAGGTTCCGCACACGCGGCGGCACAAGCCATGGACATGATTAGAGAGTTCACGGCTGGCACCACATTCCAACTTGACGAAGTATCCAATGCTTTCATAACATTTAGAAACGCTGGGTTGAATCCAACCAAAGACATGATGACCGATTTAGGTAACATCGCCGCTGGTATGGGTGTTAGATTTGATACTGTAGCACAAGCAGTATTCAACGCAACCACTGGCGAGTTTGAAATGTTAAAACGACTTGGTATAAAAGTCAAAAAAGAAGGTGACAACATCACAGCGATATTTAGAGGTGTTGAAACTGAAATGAAGTTCAATACCGAAAATATACTAGCATATCTACAAGAAATAGGTGAAGACGAGTTCGCTGGAGCATTAGAAGCCAGAGCAAAAACACTAACAGGTGCTTTTTCAAATCTTAAAGACCAAGTACAAGAGTTTCAAGTAGCTATTGGCGATAGCGGATTAAGATCAGCGTTAACAGAAACAGCAAGAGAAACAACAAAGTTTGTAAAAGCTAACTCAGATCTAGCAGTTGAAATAGGTTTTAAAGCCACACAAGCAGTGTACTTGTTAAAAGATGCTACACAGTTTTTAATCAATAATATGGAACATGTTAGAGGAATAACTGGGGCACTAATAGCACTTAAACTTGCGGCTTGGATTAAAGGTGCTACTTTGGCAATGAGAGCATTTACTATAGCTATAGCAACAAATCCTATAGGCGCACTTGTTACAGCAGTAGTGGCACTGATTGGATATTTGTCATTTAAAAATGGTTTAGGTAGAAGTTTAGCATTAGTCAAAGGAGTAGTTGATGCTTTAGGTAAAGCATTTGCTACATTTGGTAACTTCCTTAGAGAAAAGTTTAAAGGAGTTATTGATAAAATCAAACAAGTATTCTTAGACTTTGTACAAGCCGCGATTAATGGCTACAATGTGTTAGCAGACTTCCTTCCACTAATGGAAAGATTTGAAGGTGATGCTTCCGACTTAACTGGTGTACTTGTTGATATGGGTAAAAAAGGTTTGGAATATGTGTCAGAAGGTTTTGACACAGTAACAGATCACGCACAAGGTTTTGTAGACAAAATATATGATGCTAGTGGTGAAACAATCAAGTTTGGTAACATAGTTGTTGATCAGTTTGGTGAAGTAGTAAAAAGTGGTAAAGATGCTGTAGCACAATATGATGAAATCACTGCTAAAGCTAAAAAACTAAGAGAAGAACAAGCAAAACTAACAGCATACGTAGACCCTATAATGAAAATGGCTAGCAAAAATGGTGCGGTTGCTGGTAGCACTGGCACAACTACTGACAAAGGTGTTAACAAAGAACAAAAGAAACTAGAAGATGCCTTAGGTAAAAGGATTGAAAAAATCAAAAATAGTTTAAAAACAACAGAAGAAGTTAATCGCGATCAATACAACAGCGATTTAAAAGATTTAAAAGATTATTATGGTGAAAGAATATCATTTGATGAAAACTATTTTAAACTAAAAAATAGATTAGAAGAAAGATATGAAGCACAACGTCAAAGAGCAAGTGAAAGAAGAGTAAGCGAGCAGTTTGACTTAATATCAAACGGTTTAAACAAAGAACTTGATCTTACAGAACTTACAAAAGACGAAATACTTGAACTTACTAAAAAGTCAGGCAGAAAAGCACTTGAGGATTTATCACAAGTTAATGAAAAAGCATTTAAACTAAACAAAGCTATGAATATGGCGTCGGCTGTAATGAATACAGCTACTGGTGTTACTAAAGCATTAGCACAAGGTGGTATATTTGGGCCCTTCCTAGCTGGAGCAATATTGGCTATGGGTGCGGCACAACTGGCACTAATATCACAACAAACATATTCAGGTAGAGCTAGAGGTGGTGCTGTTGGGGCAGGACAAAGTTATATCGTAGGGGAAGAAGGCCCCGAACTTTTTACTCCTGGAAGAACTGGTGGTATAACACCAAACAATCAACTGGGTAGAAATGTTAACATTGAGTTCACAGTAAATGCCATAGACGCACAATCATTTAACGTAGCATTGGCACAGCAAAAAGATACTATTGTTGGTATTATCAATGAAGCTGTAAATGACACTGGTAGAAGGAGTATAACAGCATAATGACTATACACACACATTTTAATGACATGCTAACAGCATCGCCAAGTTTGAATATTGATATCACAGCGATAGAGCTTACATCAAATCAACCAACCGTGGCTACACAAAGTTTAAGCGGAAGAACGCAAGTAAGAAGTTTTGGCGGACATTATTGGTCAGCAAGAATAGTAATGCCACCTTTATCACAAGAAAAGTTGAGAAGAATATATGCTTTCTTAATACAGCAAAAAGGCAGTTTAACATCATTTACTATATCGCCAACAAATCTAGCCAATGTGAGCGGCACACAAACAAATAATGAAGGTATCGCTTCCACAGGCAGTATAGGTAATACTACAATCACAATGGACAATAGCAACGAGTTCAAACCAGGTGATATGATCAACTTTTCAGGACACAGCAAAGCATACATGGTGATAGAACACAGTGGTGCAACATTGACATTTGAACCCGCATTGGTTTCAGCAGTGGCTGATACTGAAAATGTTTTGAGCAAAGACAACTTCAAACTCACAGTGAGATTGAGTGGTGACACAGTGAGATATTTTGAAGGAGCAGATGGCTTTGCGTCATTGGAGTTTGATGTAGTGGAGGCAATCTAATGTCTTACACGGGATCAAGATTTACAACACCTTTATACACTGGCGATGGCACTGGTGCTACTGAAAAAGATCAAGCACGAGTGTTTCATTTGATGGAACTGCATTTGGATACAACACTGTATTTGACTGACAACTTCTACAACATTGCATATGACAGTGCCACAGCCCCAGACAGTGGTAGCAACACATACAATGCCGCTGGACAACTGTTGGGTTTTGGTGCAGTATCAGAAACCACACAAATCAAAGTAAACAATATTTCAATAAACTTGAGTGGTGTTGACACTGGGGATATTTCAGATGTGGTGCATGGCAACATCATCAACAAAAGAATAGTGATATACAGAACATTTTTAGACGACAACAATGCTTTTCAAACCAACAGAACATATTTGTTGTTTGATGGCAACATCAAAAACTTTTCAGCAGTTGAAAAAGGTGATGAAAGTACCATAACATTCAATGTGGCATCACACTGGGCTAACTTTGAAGCAACCAATGGTAGATTTACTAACAGTGCTAGCCAACACACCACAAAAAGATATGATACCACTGAAATATTCAACTTTGATCAAGGTTTTGAATGGAGTTCGACACAAACACAAGACATAAAATGGGGCAGTGTGTAAGGAAGTAAATATGAATACAATGACTACAAATATTAGACAAGCAGTTCCAAGCGATGTTGTACATTTGATTGCTTTGAACGAGATAGAATACGAAAACACTGAACACGGTGAAAAGTTTTCAGTTGACGTATGCGAACGATGGATACACACAATGATGTTGGATCCAGATGCTGTGATGTTGGTTATAACCGATGAAAAAAACAAGCCATTTGGTTATCTAAGTGGCACTATTGATTTTTCAAGTTTAAGCACACATCCAACAGCGATAACACATCACTGGTATGTACACAATCCAGCTAACCGTTATGGCAGAGGTAACTTTGGACTTAAACTGTTAGATGTGTTCGAAGGATGGGCTCGTTCTAAAGGTGCTATCAATACCATGGTTGGTATTAAACAAACAGCATACGAAAGACGTGCTTATGATTTGACATTTGACAAACTAGGATATAAACCAAACACGATGTACTACAGCAAAAGGATACAATAATGCTTGGAAACTTTTTTAAGAAAATAGTAAAAGGTGTTGGTGACATCATCAGCGGCATAGTTGGTGGTATTGTTAAACTTGTAACCAATGTGGTAGATGGCTTTTTAGGAGCATTTGGTTTCAGTTTTGACCTTCCAGAATATGACAACCCCTCTAGTTTTGAAAGTGAAAACCAAGGCATACTGTTAAACACAGCTTCAGCTGTCAAAGGCATTCCCGTAGTGTATGGCGAAAGACGCATAGGTGGTACCAGAGTGTTTATGGGCAACAGCGGCCCCTCTAATGACAACAAATATTTGTACATAGTGCTGGCCATATGTGAAGGTGAAATAGATGGTTTCACTGAACTGTACATCAATGATGAAAAACAAGGATTGAGTTCATATACTGGTGACAAAATCACACCCAATCAAGCACTCACAATCACACAACAAAATCTACAAGGTGAGGAAAGTTCATATTGGCGTAGCAACAGAAGTTTAGTTGTGGCTGAGTTTAGGACTGGTGCTGAAGATCAAACTTCATCCACATTTTTCCAAGGTGAACAAGGTGGCAGTTGGACAGCAAATCATAGATTAAGAGGTGTTGCATATGTGGCACTGCGATTTGAATGGTTTCCAGAAAACAATCCATGGCAGGGTATTCCACAAGTACAAGTTAAAGTTAGAGGTAAAAAAGTTTTAACAACATACACATCAGCCATGGACACTGACAGTGACACCAGCACATATGAAGCACAAAGTCAAATCACAGGAGTAGGAGCATTTACATATTCCAACAATCCAGCAGATTGTTTGCTGGATTATTCGAGAAATCCTCGTTATGGTAAAGGGCTCAAAGACAACAGAATAAACTTTGCTTCGTTTGATACACAACAAGCAGTGTTTGAACAATCATACTCACTCACAACACAACCTTTTGTGAGTTTCTTGTTTAGATGTGACGCAGTGGTCAACACTGAAGAAACCATGTTCAACAACACCAAAAGATTATTACAAAGTTGTAGAGGCTTTTTACCATATGTTAATGGCAAGTATCAGTTGCGTTTTGAAGCCAACTTCCCAGCTGATGATGCCATAGCCATAACTGATGACATGATCATTGGTGACATCAATATTCAATCAGCTGACAAAAACTCTAAGTACAATGAAGCAAGAATAACATTTGCCAATGAACAAAAAGGCTATGACAGTGACACTGTCATATATCAAGACAGCACAGCACTATCAGAAGATGGCGGCGAACCCTTAATACTCACACTGTCACATCCAACACTCACAAGATGGGAAAGAGTATACTTTTTTGCCAAATACATGGTGGATAGATCACGACATCAGTTGGCAGTGAGTTTAAAAATAACCAATGAAGGACAAAGCATAGTGGCAGGTGATGTTGTAAAAATAAATCATCAATACAAAACCACAACCACTGGCACTGATTTAACAGATTATTTGTTTAAATCACCCACCGACAGCACAGGTACTGTGGATCCAACAGCACCAGAAATGTTGTTTAGAGTGGTATCAACCAAACTGAACTATGACAACACAGTTGATCTACAGTTGCTAGAACATCGCAATGTGATGTATGGTATCACAGCTATCAACAGAGATGATTTTCAACAGTGTCCACCAGGTTATGTGTTTGATACAACACTCAACAGATGTGTGACTGATGGCAGCAAGGGACTTCCGGAATGTCCAGAAGGTTATCATTATGATTATGACCAACAAATATGTGTGCAAGATGACAACAACAACTGTCCATCTGGCTATCACTGGGACCCAGCACAAAACAAATGTGTGCTAGACAATGTGGGCGGTACCAGTTCAGTCAAAGCATCAGCAGTGGTCAACAATGGTTTGGGTTATGTCACTTGGAACATAGATGTAAGTGCCATACGTCCAAATGGTGATGCCATCATTGAAATATGGTATGCACTCAACTCATCAGCCAAAGACTTTTCCAAAATACAACAGCATTTTAGAACATTGGCTGGTGCAACACAATATTCATTCACAGCAACCACAGTCAAAGGTGTTCCCATAAGACCAGGTGATTATGTTTCATATCAAGTGTACATGGCACCAGCAACACTCACTGCGGACTTTTCAAGAATAAGAATAGATGGTGGTGAAAATCAACCAGGTGGAGTAAGCTATGTGATTATTCCAGCTGATACAACAACATCTACCACAGCGGCAGTTGTTGGTAGTAGCAGTTTAGCAACACAAGGATTTGACAGTTAATGGCAACACACAACGGATATGTAAGCGGCGGCAGATTACTACACAAAGGTGACATCACCTGGGCTGACAAAACAGCATGGAGTGATTACACCAAATGGATTGAATACACTGACACCAGCATAGAAACTGAAACTGGTGCAAAGGGCACACCACTGAGATTTGAATCCAACATCATTGATTTGGGTGCTGTAAAATATGTGTATCCAGTGATTAGAGTTGGTGTTGATGGACATCAACGCACAGTGATTGAATACAGCGAAGTGGATTCAAACATGATATCACCAAAAACCACCATAGGTTATTACACACACAACAATGCCATAGGTGGTGCTATTGTGACATACACAGTTTTGGACTACACGGAACCAGGTTATACTGATGCTGGCAATGGTGTGTATTCATCCACCAACTATGATTTAGGCTACATGGGTTTCAAAGCAAGATACATTCGTCTTACCACATATGTTGAATATTTTGACAACAACAATCAAAGACAGCAACCAATATTGTACAATGTAAACACTGAATATAGACATGACACAGTAGAAAGAGTTTTAGAAGATGCTATTCCCGGTGATTTTATTCAACCAACATCAACACCACAACATTATATTGGTGCTAATACGGGCCCAGATGGTCCCTTAACTGCTGTTAACATTACACCACATCACAATGCTTTATATCCAGACACACAACCAGTTATCATTGAAAAAAGTGGCGCAGGTGTTACATTTGCTGTGGTAGATGGCAGCGGCAATGATATTGTTGATTGGACAGTGGATATTGCAATGAAATCATTACCAGAAATACATGAAACTCCGCAAGGCGTAGAGCGTGTGAGAGGTGAAATATAAACTATAAATATACATAACAGGAGATCAAAACATGACTTGGGGAAATGTTTCAAATATATCAACAGCAAACTTAGACAGTGCTACGGATTCACCAGCCGCGGCAAGAGAAGATTTATTAGCGGCATTAGGTGAACTACAAAATGTAATCAACGGTTTAGGTACCACTGAAGGTGCTGTTAAACTTGAAGCAGATGGCAAAATATTTGCTAATGAAGGCATCAAAACTGGTACCAGTAAAAACCTAAATCTACAACCAATCACATCAATGGTTAAGATCACAAGTTTCATCAACTTGGCACCAGTGGCATATGCTTCATTACCAAGTTCACCAGCAAATGGTGATGTAGCGTTTTTAACCACAGATGGGGCGGCGGCTACGAAAAACAAACCAATCTATCACAATGGTACTGATTGGAAATATTTCAATGATGACAGCACAGTAGCTTCATCGTAGGAGATTAATATGGGAAAATATAAACTTTGTAAGCACTGGTGTATTATATGTGCTATTACTTGGCCGTTCCGCAAATGGTGGGATTGGACAATGAAAGATATTAAAAAATAATGGCTTGGGCGGATCCAAATAACATAAACACAGCCAACTTGGATTCAAATCAGGATTCACCAACTCTAGCTCGTGCTGATATTAAGACAGCATTCGATGAACTACGCAATGTAGCCAACAACAGTTACATATCGTACACACCAGAATATACAGCTACACAAGGCACAGTTACAATAACATACACAGCACAAGAAGGATATTATGTACCAATGGGTGGTATAGTATTTTTGTCAGTATTCATTGACGGAAAAATAAACTATTCAGACGAACTGGGAGCTTATGCTTCAATAACTGTAAATCTACCAGTAGCATCAGCTATAACGTCTAGGTATCACAACAACTTTCAAGTATGGATGGGTAGTAATGCTACAGGCGGTGCGGCACATCCTAGTGGATTTAACTGGCCTACTACACCAACCATGTTCGCCGATCTTACAGCGGGATCATCAGCGATGGGATTTAGACTTATAAGAACTACAAACAACGCTATTGATGCCAGTCAATCAGATATACCAACATTATCTAGCAATAATATAACGGCTTCAATCAGTGGCACACAAAGACACATAACATCAATACAAGGATTTTACTTCGCATAATGAAACAGTCAGAAAGAATAACAAAAATAGAAACTGATGTAAAACTTATTCACAAAGATATAAGCACAATCAAAACAAATCACCTAAAACACATCGAAGATGATGTCAAAAAAATAGACACAAGATTGTGGGCTATACTACTATTGTTGATAGCTTCAGTGTTTATTCCTTTCGTTACCAAACTATTTTAAATGCCACGGTTGAACAAAAAACGAATGTCAGACGAGGATAGACTTAACTATCTCAAAAACGAACTTGAACAACTACAAATAAAAGCCAAAAGATTTAAACAAGATAAAATACGTCCTAAAGAAGACATAGCATTTTATATCCAATGTAATGAACACTTTTTACAACGTGTTACTGATGAAATCAAACTGTTAGAAAAAATGAACGGTGCCTAACAGTAACAAATGTATTGTAAAAGGAAAGATAAAATGCCATATAAGACACCGTTCAACGCGATATAAGAGTAACATGTTTAAAACAAGTTACATATATATTTAGCAAAAAGAGGTAAAAAATGGCTGAAAATAAAAAATATCGTTGGTTGTATAGAGAACTAAAAACAAGCGAACTAACAAATCATATTGTATATAAAGCAGTACCGGAAGAACAAAAACGTCACCCAGGTGGTTGGAGTTGGTTAGATAACGCTAACTATTCTCATTGGCACCGTGCGGAACTTAAACGTCGCGAACACCGTGAAAAACGCGAAAGATTGTCGCGGGGCTAAAAAGTGGTTGATTTTTATAATCATATAGTGTTATTATAGTTAAAACTAGCAAAATCACCCGTTTATTCCTATTTTAAGCGGTTTTAAGCGGTGTTTTGCTAAATAATATTAATATGTATTGTAAAATAGTATCTTTATAACTTTTAAGCGTTTAACCCACCCGCTCATTGGGTAGATTTGATACAATCGCCACCGTTAAGCATGGACGGTATACAAATATAGGCAGTTATGCTGACACATTTTGGAAACTTTTGTGTGTTGGGCTTTATAAACTATAACTTCAAGTTGGGCTACAAGCAGGGCTTGTTTATAAAGTGGAAGTAGTCAACCTCTACATATTGAGGTGGGTAAGATATGCGAACCCTTTACCCCAAAGTGATGCTGTTGCTTGTTCTCTTAAGAGGATTTTTGGTATTTTACTAAAAGTTCTCTATGGGCGAAACAAAAAGCAAATACATCCACAATGATCTAAATGAAAAAGAAAAGAAGTTATACGAAGTATTAACCATACGCCTTTAGGCGTGTGCCTTACTGAAATAACACAATAAAACCAAGCAAATATTCCGTTAAATATTGTTGATGAGTGATGATATTGAACTAGTCGCCTCTACATCCGGCGATGATGAATGGATGTATGCCTCTTGGCGCCTACACGAACTAACCCGCATAAACACGTCAGGATGTTGGCTATGGTTAGGCAGTGTGAATAGTGGATATGGAGTGATATCAATACGAGGCAAACGACACTACGCACACAGACTATCATGGGAATGCCATTATAGACTTGATATCCCCGCGGGGCAAGTGATACGACACAAATGTAACACTCCATTATGTGTAAATCCACAACATCTACAAACTGGCACACAACAACAAAATGTGGATGATATGATACAAGCTCACAGAGAGGGTTTCGTACGCAAACTCAATCACAAGCAGATCGCTGACATAAGATCAAGCGATAAAACTCTACGGCAACTGGCAGAAATGTATGGTGTCAGCGTCACCACCATTCATCGTGTTAAAAAGGTTGACAACTCGCGTAAATAGTGTTAGTATGTACTTGTTTGTTTTATCATACAAACTCCATATATCATCACTAGGGAAAGCA
>Ga0070751_1000679_pt1 | contig 20709 bp, 23 predicted proteins | sample VirMetDEL_Aug_28_FD_78514 | JGI IMG/M metagenome (GOLD analysis project Ga0070751, IMG submission 78514) | Aqueous microbial communities from the Delaware River and Bay under freshwater to marine salinity gradient to study organic matter... | ecosystem: Environmental > Aquatic > Marine > Coastal...
AAGAAAGTCACATGAAATGAAATTATTCAAATTTGAAAAAGAACAAGAACAATTAAAAACAATGCTAACATATATCAAGGGGAAAATACTATATTTATCAGATGAAAATATTTCAAAACTTGGCATCATTAAAGAATGATAATTACTGCTGCAACAATTTCGGCAAATTGTATAATTGTATTTACTTTTTCCATATTTTTCAAACTCTTTTTTAAAAATTTTCTTTTAGATTTTTCTTCCTTCTTTTCCTTATATTTACGAGAACGAGCATTCATTGATGTTTTTGGAGTTTTAGGAGGCATAGGCACAAATGGTAATACTTTGTTTTGTTTCATCATTGGAAATATGAATTTTGTTATTCTTTATGCAAATTGAAGAATGAAAATGTTACATGTCTACATGTGTTTGCAGTAAATTTCCAACGTATCTATTGATACGTTGAGACATTTGTTCCGTTGATTCTGATCCATCAATTTTAATCCAATTAGATCCTTCAAATTGTGAATAGATACGTTCAACATTACGTTGAATTTCAACGGCTTCATGTCGTTGATTTAAAGGATCCAACCGTTTACAACGTAACTCTTCTGGAGTATCAATATAAAATGTAAGATCTGGCATAATCAACCCAGCATCAGATTGTAGGCACCATGTAAAATCTACATTAAAAGCTCCGCAAGTATAAGCGGTACCAGAATAGAGATAGCGATCACAAATAACAACATAGCCAGCCTCCAAATATTTTTGAATATCTTCTTGAACTTCCCAACGATTAGCACTATATATTAAATGTATTGCTTTTGGATGAAGATCAATAAGTTGTGAATTAAACAAATCAATAACACTCCAAGTAGATGTGTTTTTATTTGGAAACTTGAAAACTTTAAATGGCACTTCGTCCAATAACAAATTTTGCGATAATAAATCAACTTGAGTAGTTTTTCCAGCACAATCTAATCCTTCAAAAACAATTAGTTTTCCCTTCATACAATTTAATCCAAGACGTAAAGATAAAGTGTTATAGAAAACACTTGCTCGTGAAATGGTAAATTTTTTTATAATTTAAAAACCGGATGCTACATGTTTTAAATCTGCAGTTTCTAATAATATCAAAGTTCCTATTGCTAATCCAGTATTTGGAACATTAGAAGTAGCATTAGAATAATTTATAGCTCCAATAGTCATTGATGTTGTTCCATGAAATAATTGTGTATGAGCACTACTAACACTTCCACTTGTACCTGCCAAATCATAAAGTTCGTATGATGATAAAATACCTACAACATTAGATGGAAGGGTAAGGTCTTGATGTAAATCAATTTTTGTAATAGCTTGTGGAGCAATAGTTTCAGAATTATATGGAATATTTATACGTGTAACAGCTGTGCCAGGACTAGTAATACCCCTACTATCTGAATGTGTAGATGTTAGTGTTATATCATGCAAAAAAGGCATTTTTTCTATATTTATTGTATGTTATATTTTTTTATTATGTTATTGAAATTTTATAATCAAAATCTGGAATAACAATAAGATAAGCTACTTCTGTTTCTGCAGTTGGCGTTTGATTACTGCCAGTAATATTAATCATATTAATATAAAGACTTTGAGTAGTATCATTATATCCTGCGCCACTAAAATAAACATGTGGTGCACCTGCTAAATCATCATTTCCATATGGTAAAATCATAAAACTATAACCAGTTGGTACAGTAACATCGATATGAAAATTTAATGCATTTGAATTACTACCAGTCGCTACATCTGGTGATAATGGTGAATATAATGTCCAGATACCATTACCATTATACAATGGAGGTTTAGCATCAGTATGAGTAGCAGTAAAAATAACTTCTGATGTAGCAGGCATATTTTTTTTAATGTTATAGTATATTTTTTTATGCCCAAGTACCTGCTTGGGTATATTTAAATTCTTGTCCCTTTATTAATACTAATTTTGCAATAACATTATTTGCAGTAGGTGTTTCATTTGAAGCACTTGGATTAGCTACATTAAATAAAATAGATGTCGTACCAGGTAATAATACTTGTGGAATAACACCACAATTTGAAGTACCAACAATACCAGTTGATGCTTCTGTTATAATACCATAAAAACCAGATGGAATTGTAATATCTAAATGTAAATCAATTAAACTAGTAATATCAGCACCAAATGTTTCTGGATTATCTGGACATATTAAATTCCAAATACCATTTCCTAAACAAACGGGTTCATAACTATCCGCATGTGTAGAAGTAAAAGTTACTGAACTTAGAGCAGGCATGTTTTTTTTATTGTAATATATATTTTTTAAAAAGTACCATCAAAATAATTAACTAGTCCTTGGTTCTCATTAATTACTATAGTGGCTATTAATGCACCTGCTGACCCTGTTTCATCATTAGAGGAATCTATATTTATAACTGGCACTACTATTCTATAGTTTCCACTACTTCCAGGTTTAGTATATGAAGTAGCACAACAAGATGATGTACCATCAATAATGCCTTCACTAAAAACTTCAATTCTCATTCCAACTTGAAGATCTATATCTATACCAGTATCTACAAGAGTAATGTCTTTTTTTGGAAATAGATAACCACTTCCAGTTGGTAGATAAATATTCCACATGTTTAAACATACAAGAGTAGGTTTTTTAGCATTACCATTACCAGTAAATGTAATTTTACGTAAAGGAGGCATATTATATATTTATAAAATTTATTTTCCAGTACTTCCAAAACCATCTTCATTTCGAATTTTATATGTAATATCTTGATTAATCATAGTCGGTGTTATTGCATAATGAAATACCAATTGAGCAATACGATCGCCCTTTTCAATCAAATAATCAGTACACTTAGTATTATAAATCATAACTGATATTTCACCTTGATAATCAGGATCAATAACACCACCAAATACAGTCAAACCTTTTAATGCCATACTTGATCGATCCAAAATTTGCACCCATAGCCATGGAGGCAATACCAATTTAAAACGTAATGGTATTTTTGTAACTTCACGACCCTTTATAACAATATCACTAGGACAATATACATCAAAACCAACAGATTCTTTAGTACCTTTAAATGGTTTTTTAGCTGTTTCATCAATTAATATGAATTCAACAGTATTACTCATATTGTAAAATGAAGATTAAAGTAACTATACCTACAAGAAAAAATAAAAAAGGAATAATATAAAATATGGAATCAAACTCTGTTGTTGTATTCATAATAATTAATAGCACTTTCTTCTTCTTGCTCTTGTTTTTTATATAAACAATATTTTACTGGTATACTTAAAATAAAGTAAAAAAATACCATTACATAAATTAAAGCTATACACAAAATTAAATATATAAAAAAATCCATTTTACAAGTATTATATATTATTTACAACAATATAAAATCATCTAAATCAAAACAATTTATACAATATTCAATATAATTTTCTAAATTTTCTTTGCCACTATTTAAAATATGTCTAGGTATAGACAAATCTGTATTTGAATCACAAACTGTCATGAATGGTGTACAATTTACTTTATATTTTCTAAAAAGCTTTTTTCTTTCATCTATAGGATAAAATGGTATATATAACCATCCTTTCATTTTAAAACATTTATCCCAATCAGCTAATGTATTATCCATAGATACAACAACGGGTACTACATTTGAAAATACATAAAAATTTATACGTTCCAATATATGGGCAATTTTTAAACAAGGTTTACATTTATATTTTGTAAAATATAATATAAAAATACAATTATTAAAATGTGAAATTGGTAACAAATTACCATCACTATCTGATAAATATTCAAATTCCATTTATAAATGTTTTTTATTTTATTAATTATGTAATATACAAAAACAACTTTTCCATATTTTAATACTTTCACATCCAGGTTTATCACATTGAAATTTGTTTTGAATTTTAATACTTTTAGCCATTATATGTTCAAAACATAGATAATTTTCTTCTTCATGTTTTTTAAAACATCGTTTAGCAGCACATTGATCATCACTTTTAGTCATATATTTTTGTTTTTTACGTGGTCGATATATCATATCATAATGATCATTACAGAAATAATTGGTAGTTTTTAATAATAGACATTCTTTAAAACAACACAATTCTATATCATTTTCAATATCATTTCCATAAATTATAGATCCATTTATAATTTCTTCAAATTCCAAGATAAAATCATCATTGTTCATTTTCAAATTATCCAGCAAGTGAAAAAACAAAAATGGCCTTTGATCTTTCAAATACACGATTTTTCGAATTAGAAGGAAGAACTTTATGTGCGGGAAATAAATCATTCTATTTATCAACACCAGATTTAAAGGGGGAAAATTCTGTAATAGTACCATTTGGTATTAAAAAATTCGAAGAAAAACAATTACTTACTATAAAATTGGATGGTAAATTATTGGAAGATTTTAAAAATATGGAACAAGAGTTGCGGGAAAAATTGGAAAAACAATGTCCAGATTTTTTGGTGGGAACTCATCAACAACATTCATTACTCAAGGGTGATAATAAAGATATTATCAATTTTAAAGTGAATGACAATACAAAATGGAATTATTTTGATGTAAAGAAATCGAGTTTTGTAAAGGGTAAAATTGATCAAATATTGCCTGGCTCAAGAGTATGTGTATCATTTACCATTCGTTCACCATGGAAGATGGAAATTAATAACAAACAATGTTGGGGATTTTCATTATCTCTTGATGAAGTGATTGTTTATTTTACTCCTGATTTAAAATCTAAACCTCAAAAGAAACGAGAACTTAAAGATGAAATTAATGATTTGTTGAAGAAGCGCACTAAAATGCAAAAATATAAAAAAGATGAAGGTAAAGAAGAAGAAGAATAATTTTATATTTTTTCATATTTTTTTACAAAACTAAGTTTTCTTGCATTTAATAAAGGTGTTAATAAAATAACATTAATTTTCCTTTTTTGCACTTTTTTAACTAAACATGTAAGCTGTGAACATTTTCCATCTATATTTATTTCTAATACTATATAATCACCTTTTTTAATATTTCTTGAAAGAAATTCTGAAACTCTTATAGATAAAATTTCTTGATGATTAAAAATGTAATCATCATAATCAATTTCTGTATCACTATAATCTAAATTTAAACAACTAAAAAATAATCCCATACTATTAATCTTATATTTTATTTTATAAATCTGTAAGATCATCTAAATCACCACCAAATGCTGGAAATGGTTTATTTCGATATACTTGAGGAGTTTGTAATTGATATTGAGAATCAACCTTTTTAGCCCATGTTCCAAGATCAATTTCAGATTCTTTAGTTTCTTCTTCTTGAGGAACTTCTGCCCCAATATCTTTAGGATCTTTAGATATATCCATTTCATCTTTTCCAATTTCTGCTTCTTGTTGTTTATCTTTTAAATCACTAAGAGTAACAGGTAAACGATCTTCAGTATTGGGTAATTCTTCCAATTCCTTTCTTTTTTGTTGGGCTAATAAATCTAGTAATTTTTGAACTGTAATGTTTTGCAATAATTTTCCAGCAGATTCCATTGCATCTGGATCAGTTAAAGTACCATCTTCTCCAAGTTCACGTTTATCTTGAACATATTGATAATCTGAAAATTGATTATATCTTTGATATGAACTTTTTAATACTTCTAATTCCATCCATTGTTTAAATAAATCCTTTTCTTTAATATTTGTTTCTTTTAATTCTAATGATGAAGACATTTCTTTTAATAATTCCTTTACTCTTGCTTTTAAATTATTAGGTTTTGGAATTGACCCTCTATGCTTTCCACCTGGACCTTGAAACATTCGACCAAGATAATTATATTCCAATTTAGAAAAATATCGTCTTGCTGGTTTACCATAAATTGGAAAGTAAGGGCAAGGTGTATCTGTACTATCAACGGCTTTTTTTTGTTCCAATAATTTTCTTGTATCATCTCTATCTACCGCAGATATAGATTCAATAATTGGATGGCCAGTTCTTTTATCTATAATCACATTACCATCAGCATCAGATCTATATTTGACAATATTATATGTATCTGGATCACGATACGTAGGGTAAATATATTTAGATATTGCAAATCTTGGGTTAATATTTTCTTGAATACGTTGAATATTTTTAATTGTAAAATCTCCTACTTCAGCCAAAATATCAGATGTACGTTGAAGTTGTTTAGCTTCAATTGTATCTCTAATTTCTTGTTGAATTACACTTTTTCTAATTTCTTTTTGTTCTTCAGTAGCAGGTCTATCTGTAGCTTTAAGTGAAAATTCACTTTTTGCATGACCAGATTTAATTTGCCCAATCATTTCTGTTTTTTCATCCATAATCCTTTTAATATTTGATGTTACAATATTATTAATATACTGAAGTACACGATTCTTTTTCAATTTCATAGATTCTATATACTGTTTAGCTTCATCTTCATCAGTAATCATGGGGATAGGTTTTTGACCAAAAATTTCTGAATGTATTTTTTCCATAGCTTCATCATGTTTTTGTTTTTTTAATTTTTCTTTTTCTGCCTTTTTTTGTCTTATTTTCTCTTGGCGTAAAATTTCCTTTCTTTCCTTTTCTTGTGCTCTTAATTGAAAAGCTGAAGGTTCACTCATTTCTACATTATCTTCAACTTGATAATCTTGTCTATCTGATGTTTCTTCAATATCCATATTTTGGTCAACATCTTTTTCATTTTCTTTATCTTTTGATTTTTCTATTACATTTGTTTCATCTTGCCTTGATAAATTATCATTTACTTTTTCTTCTTCTTCTTCAATATCTGGCGATAAAATAGATTGTACAATTTCCTCAAGTTGAATAGGATCATCAACATCCATATTAATAGTATTATCAACTACTTTTGAAATTGCTGAAATATATAAATCTTGGACTTCATTGGATGTTGGTTTATGAGTAATTGTAACTGCCATTCCAGCATTATCAAATCCTAAATAAGAGTAGGGTTTAGTTTCACCTTTTTCAATTACATCATCTTCATAATCTGAATTTATATCTTCATAATCGGGAAGTTCATCTTCATTTTGTTGAACTTGTTCAGCTAAATCTTGTTGTTGTTGATTAAATTCATTTGGCATCATTATCTCTTTTTCATCATCATCCACATCTTGACCCTGAGGAATAACATCATCTGGTAATGCTTCTGTTTCTGTTACAACTTTTTCAACTGGGTCTTGAACAAGAGGACGCTCAGTTTCAAGAATCTGATCAGGATGTGTCAATTCAATTTCTTTTAATGATTCTTTCTCTTCTTCTTCATTGGCTAACTCTTCGTTTTGTTCTTGATTTGGTATGGATTGATCTAAATTCTCTTCAACTTGAACATCATCCTGATCCTGAGCCTGATCCTGAGCCTGAGACTGATCCTGAGCCTGAGACTGACCCTGATCAATAAAAATAGATTCTTCTCCTTCATCAGCATTATCAATTGGTTCTAATCTTTTACGTTTTAATTTTTTTTCTTCTTCAACATCCATTTCTTTTGATTCATCTTCAACACCCATTTCTTTTGTTTCTTCATCATCTTTTTGAATTTCAATACGAGGTTGTTTTTTAATTTCATCCTCCTCATCATCGTCTTTACGTAATCTTTTTTCACCTCTTGTTTCTTGAGGTCTTTCACCAGTAGTAACTAGACGAATATCTTTTTCCTCCAATACATTTTGTAATTTATTTTCATAATCAATATCAACATCCCTTGTATCTAAATCTAAATCATCTGCTTTACGAAGCGTAGCAATACGTAATGCAGCTATTTTTGCCTTGATAAATTTATCCTTTTTTTCAAATGATGATAGTAAATCTTTATAAGCATTTTCTAAACCTTCTTTTGATTCAATATAATTTAAAGATTTCTCATATTCTTCTAAATATTTTTCAACAGATTTAATTGGATTACCCAAAAACCAATCTCTATCTTTTTGTTTACGAGTACCAAAACCATTACGATTAAATCTAATGATTGGCATTTTTTTAATAGAATAAAATATTTTCTTTTTTTAAAAGATGGGACTTCTTCAATTATATTTAAGACCAGGAAAACAAAGGATAAATATTCAAAATCAAATTCCAAAAGGAAATATTACAGTTAAACATGTATATGCATCATTTAATGTTGAAAATCATGGATTTTATTTAGCTAATATTGATATTCCATTTATTTATCAAAATAATACTCAGTCAAATACAAATAAACGTGGTTTATTAATACCACTTAATCATGATGATAGTATTACATCTCAAGAATATAATTTAAGATTGGGTGAAGTTGAAATCCCAAAAAATTTTGAAATTATTGTTGATTTAGATAATGCTCATCAAATTGTACTTGAAACTGATACAAGAGCTGGTGCTGATTTTCCTTTTAATATTCACCCTTCAGTTGTCTTTTTTAGAGATGAAAATTATGTTTTAAATCCACCTGGAGGAGCTTATGTATCTTTGGGCTTAAATGCTGATCGTGTACTAGATGGTACTATCCCTACTTCTTCTGGTGTAATTGATGGTCCTCAACCATTCATGTATTGCATGATTTTAACTTTAGAATATGATGAAGGAATTATTGAAGAAAGATTACAACAATTACTTTCTTAAATCCATTTATTATAAATTTCAATTTTTTTCCATATTTTTTCATGATCTTGTATTGTTTTTCTACCTTTTGGTAATATAAAATAATGACTCATAATTTTTAATCCTAGAATTTTAAATAATTTGTTGAATACAAAATTGTAATTTAATAAATTTTTCCGTTTGATTTGACCTTTATTCTTCAATATAAAAAATGTATCAATATACTTTAAAAACATTTTTTCCAATTTATGTCTTTTTGAATAGCATAATTTTAATGGTGGATATTCATCAGGATATAATGTATACAATATTGTTGGTATTTGTAAAAATTTTTGCTTCATATTAATTTTTCTCAAAATTTTTTTTAATATTTCGACATTAGCCTTTTTACCTTTTAAATGATATATAATATTTTCAAAAATTTCATCCTTTACTTTTATTCGTGCACAAGACAATTCATCTAATTTTCTATTTAAATAATCTTGATGTTTATATATAGATTTTTTAATCTTTCCACTAGTATCTGGAAGATATTCCATATTTCCTCTTGTGAATTTAAAATTAAATGTTTGGACAAGACCGCAATTTATACATATAGTCTCATCTTGTCTTAAATTATAATTAAAATTTTTTCCTTTACAATCTATACAAATTAATTTTACTTCATCAACATCATTATAGTTTTTTTCTTCAACTTTATGATTTTTTAATTTATAAAAATCATTCCAAGCGGCGGCTATTATATTTGACATAATTTTAATGAAAAAAAATATATATTGATAATAAAACTAAAAATATGGACGTTGTAATTAATTCTAATATTCAATCACCTCTTGTACGAACTCTTGCTCGTACTAAAGGTAAAAGTGAATCATTTACCCAACATTTAAAAGACAATGTACCACCAGTATCCTTTTCCAAGATTGAATTAGCTCCAGAAGGAGGAAGTACTGCAAGTTATGGTCAAACTTATAAATTTAAAATTCCTCAATATGGTTATCTACGAAATTTTGTTTTAAGATTTAGTAATACTGAATTGGGTATTCCAACCAATCTTTTTGATGATATTGATTCAAATATGAATATTTATTCTGTTGAAAAACGGGAAATGTTGGGTGTAGAAAGATCTACAGCTGGCTCAGCAGCACCTAGAAATAAAGCTTGGATGTTTCATGGTCTAGTTCCTCCAGATGAAGGTAATGGTGTTAGATCTGAAGATAACGATCCATGGGCACAAATGTGGTTGCGAATTGCTGGAGGAGAAGATTTTGCTGGTGCTACACAAGCTGCTAAAGGTACTGCTCGTATTTGTCCTTATCGTTATAAATGTCGTGATCATACTACCTTTGCTAATCTTTCAAATTATGGTCCTCGTGAATTAGCAAATACTAACCGTGAAGGACCTATTTATGCATTATCTGGAGGTAGTCTTGCTGCTACTCCTTCTGCTGATAGTAATCATATGCATAAATATGCATCTTTGGGAGAAAGAAATACTGGTGTTTGGGATTGGTGTTCACAAGCTAATCTTTCAAAACATTTAGGAGCCATTTTCCCTGAAACAATTACTCTTACTACACATAATAGACCTATCCAAACTATTTATCCAATGGAATCTTTAGCTCGTATTTATCGTATGCCATGGGATTTGAAAAAGAGATATTTGGCAATGATTAGACCACATATTACTGCTTCTCCAGGTTCTACAGCTGTTACTCGTAGTGAAGCAAGTTCATATGGTACACATCGATCATGGACTTGTTATTTTCCTTGTTTTTTCGCATTTTTTGAGGATACTAGTATGAATCTTGATACACGATTTGTAGAAAATTTAGAAGTTGATGTTAAAATTAGAACTGAAGTAGAAATTTATCATTATTCGAATTATGAAGGAGCAGGACGTACAGCTGGTGATAGTAATAGAGCATATGGTGTTGTACCAATACTTTCTGGTGCCCAAAATCTATTACATACTCAAGCTCATGTAGGAAGTGCAGATCGTACCATTCCAACTACATTTACATGTGAAGCTATTGCATATTATCATAATTTTCATGATACTACTTCCCAAGCTATCCGTGATGCAAATTATAAACCAAATGTACCAGCTAATTTATTGACTTATAATACTTATGCAGAAAATCCTGTATTTCTAACAGCAGCAAATTTGTCTCAAGGAGGCACAGTTAATGTCAATTTATCTTGTAATAATTTAGCTTTTGGAATTACAGTTCTTGTTCGACGACGATTAGCTCAACAAACTGGTGGTTATTTTGTACAATTTACTGATGTATCTCAAACTTTGCCAATTAAGCAAATTACTCTTACTGGTTCGGGTCAACAATTATATAAAGCTACAGGAGCTGAAGCTTTGTTGGTAGATTCATGGGATCATCCATTATCTAGTATGAAGGCTGGTTGTGGTTTAACAAACACTACTGGATTGTATGCAGATAATCATCAATCCATGTATGTTCAAAGTAAAGACAAATCTGAAACCTTTTTCGCATATTATATTCCATTTGGTTTTAGTCAAGATATGACTTATAACTCTGGTTCTCTTGCTTTACAAACAATTAATAATCCAGTTTTGACTATTGAATTACATGCTCTTGAAGGATGGGTTTTGAATGATGAAAATATGGGTCAATATCTTGCACCATTTTGTAATAAACAAACCAACTTTTTTGAACATGCTAATAATGTCACTCCAAATGATAATGAGTTTGAAATTGTAGTTTATGAAAACTTTTGGCAAATGACACGTATTGATTCCAACACTGGTTCAATTACTAAATCATTGGATCTTTAATTTTTTATACATTTTATTTCATTTTATTTAATATTACCTCCGTATAATTTAAAAATAGCCAATTGTTCTTGTACATGTTCAAGATATTCTTTTGATGCATTTTTAAATACTTGGACAGTTGGTATATTGGTATTAATTTCTTCCATTAAAGAGATAATTGTTTTGAGACGTTGTTCAATTTCCCAACTAAATAAAATGACTTCTTCCATCTTTGACATTGTATGTAAATTAAATTGTGATGATAAATTTTAAAAATATATGCCATTTTTAAAATATGGCAGACGTAGTAGCAAGATTAGATGAATTTGATCCAGATTTACTTTTACCTGAACATTTTTTTATAATTTTTTACGGCATTAGAAGAAGTGGTAAAACTGTAATGCTTCGTTATTTATTATCAGAATTAGAAAATAGGTTGCAAGAACATAAAATTTATCTATTTTCTTCAACTGCTGAAATATCACCAGAACAATATGATTTTGTACCACCTAAAGCTAAATTTCCTAATGTTTCAGAATTAGAGTTTGATCTTGGTGAAATTGTTGGTAAACAAAAGGCAGCAATTAAAAATTATCATGAGGGGAAGGGTGATGAACCAGAACCCATTTTAATTGTATTGGATGATTGTGTATCTGAAAATATTGTTCGACATTCACCATCTCTCAATACATTAGCTGTGAGTGGAAGACATATTAATATGAGTGTAGTTATATTATCTCAAGTTGTAACTGGATCTGGTTCTGTTCCTCCTATTATAAGAACTCAAGCGGATACTATTTTTGTAGTGGCTAATCCTAGATCTGAAGTTGAACGTAAACTAATTGCAGAACAATATCTTACCGCTGAAAATACATATGGTGGAAAACAAAAAGGTCTTGCAGTATTGGGTGCTGCTACATCTACACAATATAGAGCTCTTGTAATTACAACTACAGATTCTTCTGCTCGTCGTCATGTTGAATATTTATATACTTATGGTCCAGTACCAGAAAGAGTAGAAATACAATTAGGAACAGAAGAACAATGGGCTGAAAGTAGTGGTAATCCTGCAATTCAAAAAAAGAAGCCTGTTAAAAAAATAAAATCTAATGATAAACAACCTACAGGATTGCCTAATCCATTTTTATGGACGCCTCCACTTCCAACGGATAATAGTGGTGAGTACTTGAATGGTTTATCTGAAAATTTAGGGGCATCTGGTCAAAGAGGAAGACGAAGAAGGAGATGAGGATAGTATAATAAGAATAAATATGTACTTTTAATAAATTATGCAGCCTGATTATCCACGTTTATCTCAACCGAAAAAACATATTATTTATGAAGCAGGTAATGGTTCATTACAATCTTGGTATGAGCAAGGTGTAGAAGGGGAAGGGTCTAAACGTATAAAGTATGATACAACTGACCATTTTGCTGGACCTCTACCTCTTTTCCCTCAACTTGATTGTATGGAAGGAGAAGCTAGCGCTGAGAATGATGCAATTTATCATAATTGGGCTATTACCAAAGGTTTACCAAATGGAATTGATGTTGCTACTTTGAATTTTGAAGAAACTTTGGGTGAACTAAATGGTTTTAGAATACATAATAATACAGGTTTTGAAGATGATGAAATAAATCAATATAAACAAACCACAAATGATGATTTATTCATGCTTAATGGTGATAATATTGATTCTCATGCTGGGCAAGGTCCACATGGTAGACATATTATTGATGGTGGAATTGCTGAACAATCTGCTAGGGTGGCTACTCAACATAATGTTGGTGATGCTCAAGAAGCACGAGATGCTGGTCTTGAACGTGGTGATAATCCAGCTATTAATGCACAAGAAAGTGGAAAAGGAGAAACTTATGAAAATGTTGATACTATTGATACTAATGCTCCATCTGCTGTTCCTATGGATATTGATGCTATTGAAATTGATGGTATAGTAACACATCCATATGATACTGATGCCGCTTTAGGATCCAATCAAACTAGTTAATTAATTACTTTTTATCAATAAATTCAATACATATACCAAATTGATCCTTTATAAAATCAGGACAATTCTCTGTAGCAAACCTAGTTACTATTGTTAAGTATGCCATATATTCCCAATAATTAGCAGTTTGTTTTTGAAAACAAAATGAACATAAATTATCACCATAAAAGGAAATGTTTTGTATTGTTTTTAATTTGTAATGTTTAACAGTATCGCATTCGTATTTGCATTTATTACAAGACGGCATTTTAAAAACTGTCCTTTTCTTCTTCTTCTTCTTCTTCAGGAATTGTATTTAATTCTTCTTCTGGATTTATTTCATTTACTTCTGGATGATATTCATCATCATCATATTTAAATAAATTTTTATCATCATATTCAATAATTGTTGTATCAATTGGAATTTGAGGTGAAATATGGAATGTTTCCTTTATAAATATAGAAGACACTTCCTTTGGCCACCAACAATTTTCCCGTCTAATATCGAATGGGAAAAATAATTTGTTGGGGTTGTGAATTTTATCAGTTTCATGTAATAAAATAGTGCTTGTATCATTGTGCAACTCGTTTGAGTATACTGGTTTGATATCAATAATAATTTCCTTGTCCAGGGGTAGGGGTGCTGTATCATTGTCCTTTATATCATTAAGTAATTCATTACAGGAATCATCAGACCACCAAAAATAAACCAATGGATATCTATCTTTAATATCATCTGGATTTGAATTTAATTTATACATTGTAGAAGTATAATATAATTTTGTAATTTCCAAATTACAATGAGTACCAATAATACTGTAAACCACATTCCCGTAACAGGGTGCCCATTCACCAGTATCATTACCAATAGTTTGAAAATCTTGACATATTTCAACAGGCGTATTATATGAATTACAAAATTCAGAAGGATGAGAATAAAATCCACAGTATTGACACATTTCTAATTTACCAATTGGAATATATGCTATGAATACAGAATTAGAAGGAAAATGTAAAGCAAGATTAAATGAGTGCTGTTGTAGGCAGCTCGTGGAACAATAATTACTCTTTTTTTGAGAGGATTCCACTTGACCTTCATTATTAAAATTTGTCGTGATTGAGTAAATCGGACATAAATAAGAATATACTTTTTGGCAAACAAAACAAGTTTTCATGGCGGCGGTAAATAATACTTTTTCTTCTTTTGGTGAATCAAGACAAATTACAATTGATGCAAATTTTGTAAACAAATTATTTACAAGTATAAAGAATTATACACGATCAGAATTACGTGATATTATGCCTAATAATGAAGGCATTTTTACAAATCAAATTATTAATCAATGGTATTTAAGTGATGTCTCTAGGGGTATAAAGAGATTGCTACAACAATCTATTGGCTTTAATTTACCTACAGGTGTTGTGGAATGGGAATTTACTATTGATCAATATTCTAATGATGGTGTCGAATCTGCTTATAGATGGGTTTCCTCTAATTCTACTAGAGGAAGTGTAAGTGAAGGTGGATTATTGGGTTTAATTAAAAATTTGATTCAATATTCAAATACATTTTCATCTAATCAACTTGCAAGAACTGCTGGAAGTGATAATGGAGGAAATAATGCATATACAATTACAATAAGAAGATTGATATCATCCAATACATTGTTGAGAGATTTAAAATTGGATACAACTATTCAATTGGTCAATAATATTAAATTGAAATTGTTTACACCAATACTTGAAAAGGAAGTGGTATATTGTGGAGCAAAGGCAATTATTTATGCAATGAAAATTCATGGTAAAGAATGTTTTATTCATTATGTTCCAGATAAAGCAATGAATTTGAACAGTATGATTGAATTGATTAAAGATTTGCAAAATGAAAAGAGATTATTGAAGAGAATTAATGTTTATCAATTGAAAAGTCATAATGAAGGAAGAAGAATATTTAAAAAAATTGAATTGAAATATCCAGACAAAAGGATAGCATATAATGATAAATGTGTTGATATTGTAGTTGATAGAGAACATGTTTGGATTAAAGAACCTGATGGAAAAAAGAGGGTTGTTGATGATGAAGTAAATTGCAATATATGTAAACAAATTGTGGAAAAACGTTATTTGGAAAAACATTTACGTAAATGTACTATTGCAGAGTCGAGAAGAATGAAGAATATTCATTCTAAAGCTCGAGATTATCCAATTAAAGAATATGGACCATCTGATCTTGAAAATATGGAAGAAGAAAGTAAAAAATTGATGAAAATGATGGACTCTGAATTGAGGAATAATCGTTCAATATTTTTAATTGGACCTGGTGGAAATGGAAAGACATTTATCAACAAACAATTGTGTTTTAATATTCCAGGTGAAAAATGGGTATTAACTCCTACTGGAATTACTGCTAGTGATTATAATGATATTGGAAGTACGTGGCATAAAAAGTTTAAAGTCTTTCAAATACTTGGGTTAAAAGGTTTAGATTATTGGATTAAACATCCAAAAGATTTTAAAGAAACTGTATGTAGAATACTTGGTAAAGAATGGACAAGAAAGCCTAGATTTATTATTTTTGAAGAATGTTCCATGATTAGTGGTCATGATTTTAAATTTATGTCTGAATGTCTTAAATCATTTTATGATTGTGATAAAGATTTTGGAGGTATACCCGTTGTCATTTGTGGTGATCCAGGTCAATTACCTCCAATATCGAAGGGTCTAGCAGATATGTATTATTCATGTGATGAAGTTACTAGGATAAGAAAAAATGGTCTAGTCGTAGAATTGAATCATCCTAGAAGATTATTACAAGGAAAAATGAGTGTTGTGGAAACTTGTCGTCAATTTAATATTCAGCAAAAATTACGATTAGGACAATTGGATTATGATTTGTTTAATATTATTCCAAGAATGGATGATTCTACATTTTTTAAGAAATTGACTAATGGTGATATACAACGTGAAAATGCGATTGTACTAAGTCCTACACATGAAAGGAATTATGTTTTACTGAGTAAAATGTATTTGGGGAAAAAATTGACAAAGATTGGAAATGATATTAATGGAAAATGTCTTTATGTTACAAAGGGTATGAAGATTTTAATAATGGACAACCAAGCTGTATCATCTCCTCATGTGTATAATGGAACATCAGGTATTGTGCTTGATTGGAAAGAAAATAAATGGATTGAATTTCAAACATTAAATACCAAGACAAAACATAAAATTTATCGTGGAAAAGGGACAAATGTAAAGCGAAATAATTTTGCAGTAGGATCATATCATGTTAGAACTATTCATAAAGCTCAAGGTGCTACAATCAAGCAAAAGATGTATTTTTATGTACAAAGTAGCGTTCACTCTATTTATGATAAATGGAATCCAGGTCAAATTTATACAACCTTGTCTAGATGTACAAATATGAGAAATATTGTCATTGTTTGTAAAGAAAAAACTACTTTGAAAAATTGCATCAAGGAAAATTATTGTTGGACATTTAAATCTGTTTGTGATGTCATTAAAAATCCAAAGGATGATATTGGTATTGATACTATGGTTGGTGATGATGGTAAAATTGCTTTAAGAGATACCAATAGTATGACTGGATTTATTCATATGCGTGATAAAAGAATAGCCACTCAAAAAGGTCATCATTATGATAGATATTTACAAGAAAATGAGTTTATTCATTGCAATACACTCAATATTGATCATGAAACTAGAGAGGAAAATATTTTTGATATTACTAGACAAGTGGTTGCAATAACAACTCCAAGGTGGACATTTAGAAATCAAATTACAGATTTTCAAGATTTTATTGAAAGAAATGGTGGAAATTGTGATGGACTTGAAATGTATCAAAGACATGAAAGTGGTGTCATGATATTTAGTAATATGTTTATGGATGATCCTGGTGTAGCTCTTTTTGAATGGATGCTTAGAATATTTGAATTGGTTGTCAAAAAAATTGATTCATCAAAGGATGATAAATGGACAAGAGATTGGAATGATGATTTGTGTTATTTTTATCATCATAGTATGATGATATTGGGTTTTAATAATTTGGGATTTGATGATCGATTTTTTATGCAACATTTTATGATGAAAAATTCTTCGTTAGAACCTTGTTTTACACAAGCAGGAGGATCGTCTTTGAAACAATTCATGTTATATTATGGAAATGATGATAAACGTGCTATATGTTGTAAAAGTTATGATTTGATGCTTATATGTGGTGTGGGAAGTTTGGATAAACATATTGAGACTAGTGTTATGCCATACATTAAACGAAACGAAAAGGAAGCTTTTATGAGTATATGGAGTAGGTTATGGATTACTGGTTATACACCAATAAATACACATTTATTGGAAGGTCATGATATTGATGAATGGAAAGATTTTGATGATTCATTAAAGAAGCGTCTGATTTATCTTTGGGTAGAAAGAGCTATTTTAAATAGACATTATCAAGGATATGAAAAGGAATTGCCTAGAGATGAGTATAATAATGCCATTAAAATGATTCCAAGATTAGTTGATTTATGTCAAAGGGCTGGAAAAAGAGATGAATTTGTATTGAAAGATTTGAAAAAACATGATAAGAAGGGTTGTTGTGCTTTAAAGTATTTTACAAAAATGACACCTGAACAAGTTAGAATGACACCGATTGTCAATTTACTGGACATTATGACTAATAATGATGGAGTTATCATTTGGGAACAATGTTTTTTTGATAGAGCAATTGGTAAGGCTAAAAAAATGTTGGAAGAGAAGGGAAGAGATTTTTTTATTAATTATCCAATTTATCAAGAAGTTTTAGATTATGCTATTAATGATGTTGTGCTGAATGATTATTTATTGAGAATTAAAGACAATACTATGGGTTATTGGTTTGGGAGTGAATTAGATGAATTTAAATTTAAAGATTCATGGAGTGGTTTGGGATTGTCCATCATGAAATTTGATACTACATGTCAGTATACTATGCAAATTACAACCAGTCTAATGCCAAAAGAATGTTTTTTCAATGATGAAAAGAAAAATCAATTTCACACAAAATTTCCAACGATGCCTATCGAAATGGGTAGTATTATAGAACGTATATGTGGTGGTAAAACACAACCTAGACGAATACATTACCAAAGTAAAGATAATGGGGTGAATGATTATCTAGGATATATGGATGTATCTGGAATGTATATGAAAGTTCAACAAGATTATTATTATCCATATGGACATATGAGTATATGGACAAATGTCCATCAAGAAAAATTGGATGAAATTTTGAAACAATTTAATGATGGTGATGACAATTTATTTCAAAGATGTAGAATATTTAAATTTATTGGGAAGTGCCATTCAAAGGAAATTGAAAATGTATGTGGCGTCAAGACTAATCAACGTTTATTATACACAAATGAAGAAGAGGAATATTGCATGACAAATTATGAATTGGAAATGTTTAAATTATATCGTGGTTCAATCAAAAAGATTGATGTTGTTATAGAATGGGAATATCAGGATCAAATATTTAAAAAGGCAATGACATATTATGCTGATTTGAAAGCTAATGCAAAAAATGATACAGATAAAGCCAATTCAAAATTATTAGCAAATGCAGCATTTGGTGCTTATAATCAAAAGGATAAATTGAAAAAGATGGTGGCTATTACATGTGCTAATGATGCTCACATGTTGTATGATAAATACCCAAGTGGAATTAAAAATAGACGTATGATTGGTGATCGTATGATTGGTCATGTTGAAGATACTGAAGCAACAAGTTTGATAAAACCTAGTTATTTAGGAGCATTTACACTTGGAGGATCGAAAAAACTATTATATAGTTCATTATATGTAGCATTTGGAGGGGATGAAAGATTAAATGATTATCGTGATATGGTTCATTATGGTGATACAGATAGTATCATGATAAATAAGAGATGCATTGATAGATTAGTCCAGCATGATGAAAATAAACCAGAATGGGAAAAAATTTTATTTGATAGCACGAGTGATAAACAATATAAACCTGGAAGATTTACAGATGAATTGCATGATGATGCAGGTAAATATTTTAAGGGTAAAGTGTGGGATAAAAGTTTCCCAACTATATCTACTGGATTTCATGTGCGTGTAATTGAAGCCTTTCATCCACAATGTAAAAGTGGTGGTACAAAGTTTATAGCGCCTCCCACTCACTGGAGTGATGGTCGGATATGTACAGCGTGGGATTATCCTCAACCAGATGAAGAGGAATGGTTGGTTGGATACAAATGTGCTATTAAGGGTGTGCATAGTCAAGCCATATTGGAAATTAATGATGAAAAGAATGGAGTACATAAATCTATTAAAGGGGTAGGGTGTGATAAAGAGACGTATGAATTTTTAAAATATTCATACATGTGGTGTATACCTATAGATACGAAAAGAGAGGGCAAAATTGTAAAAATTATTCTATTTCCAAATAAAGTTCAGGAAGAACAAGGTATGAATCCATTTGGTGTATATAATATTGAAGATCCAGGTAGAAGAGTGTGGGGTGCACCAGATAATAGAAGAATTATCATTATGAATGAAAAGTATAATGGAAAAACAGTACAGGAATGGGCTAGAGAGGGTATTGATGTTTTTACAAGTTCAGATGGTTACAGTGTACCCTATGGTTACGAATTTTAATTTAGTTTACATTTTACAATGATCAGCTTACCTGCAGAAATTATCAATCTTATATTGGATTTTTCTTGTCCTAAATGTGCCTGTTGTAAACAACATGTAAAAAATATTGAAGATTGCTTCTTTCATATTACTTTATGTAATGATCGTCCTGGTAATGTTGATGAACATTTGCTTGATGAAAGTATTATTGTACAAGAAGTTTATAAAGGTTTTCAATCTGATATTGATGAAAGAATAAATTGCACTCGATGGGAGAGAATATTTCGTGATGAAGAAGTCAATTATGATATTATTAAAGCATTTATTTGGATTGATGAAAGGAATTATTGTGAATTGTGTATGACAAAATTGATGAAGAATTTACAATTGGAAATTGCAAGTTATTGGGAATCTAACCCTGAATTGATTGGTTTATCAATATCTGATATGGATTGTACTATTGATTATACATTTCAATCAAAGGATGATGAATATTGTTTGAATTTTTTCAAAAATGAATTGAAATTGATAAGTGATATGTTTATTACTGTACAATTTGGAATTTATCAAGATACACCATCACCAAAAGAATCTAAGGAAATACTTATAACCTAGCTCGCCTCGCTCCGCTCG
>Ga0070751_1000682_pt1 | contig 20664 bp, 8 predicted proteins | sample VirMetDEL_Aug_28_FD_78514 | JGI IMG/M metagenome (GOLD analysis project Ga0070751, IMG submission 78514) | Aqueous microbial communities from the Delaware River and Bay under freshwater to marine salinity gradient to study organic matter... | ecosystem: Environmental > Aquatic > Marine > Coastal ...
AGTTTACAACGAAGCTAAGTATTCAAATGTAGATTTCAAAGTAGCAAAAAATACTAATGATTTCTCATTTGAATGGGATTTAGATAATATGATTAGTAGTCTCCCTGAAGAAACAGTTGTAACACGATCAAGGGTTATTATAGATGGGGGTAATATAGCTATTGCTGACTCTTCAAAAACTAAAGCTGGTATTTCTGTTTTACCTGAGGATATGCCATTGAATGTAACGGTTGAGGTATCAACTTATGACAAAAAAGATGGGAAGGTAAAGTACAGTAATGATTATGTTATTACAACTGAAGCAGGAGAACAATCACAACCTTTAACAGCTAAACCAATTAGTAGTGATATAACATTACAGAACCAAGCTAGTATTAATAACTATTTACTTAATGAGGTAGGTAAATTGCGCAAGGGTTAAACTCCCTTATTGAACCGGAATTTAATATCAATCAATTTGGATAAAATAGAATAATCCAATTATTATTAAATAATAAGTAATTTCGGGAACTTTTTGCATTAAAAATACGTTATATATAATATAGGCCTTATTGTTTTAAGGTAATTTCAAAAAATAAAAAATTGGTATGGTTAATAAGGTAGCCTTTTTAAAAGTTGTTGTTGATGATATTTTATTAAATGGCAACAAGAGAACTTGGGCTGAGTATTCTGAAATGTTTAATACTAGTAAGGATGTTTTATCAAAATCATTTAGTAGATTTAAAAACACATATGCTAAAAATGGCGAGTGGCATCCTGGAAATTTTATTGAACCTGACTACAAAACAAAAGTAACAGAAGCACTATATAAAATAACCGGAGACGAAGTAGACACATCTGGATTTAGGGTTTCCAAGATGTATGAGCAGCAGACAAAAGATGGAGAAATAGTTTTATTAAAATCTTATGAAAGGGATAAAGATAAAGAAACAGAGGATCAGATTGATGAGTGGTTAGAGAGATTTAAATTGATTGCTGTAAAACAAATACAAAATCCAATAATAATACCTCAAAAATTATCTTCTGATAATGCTAAATCTTTAGCTGTTTTTACTGCTGATCATCATATTGGCATGAAAGTTGAGAAACCTCTTTTCGGTAATGACTATAATGAGAAGATTTATAGAGATAGGGCTAAAGAGTGGTTATTTGCCATTAAAGAGGCTTATGAGGCATATGGTACACTAAGTAACTTACATATTGTATTATTAGGTGATGTGTTAGACAATTATCAGGGTTATACGGCTCGTGGTACACATTTAATGCCAACTAACCTAAGAACATCTGAGCAATTTGAATTATTTTTACAAGTACACATAGATTTGTTTGGACATATATTAGGAGAAAAGTGGGCAGAGAATATCCATTTCCATTTTATTACAGATGATAATCATGGTGGCACAGAACTTGGTTATATTGCTAGTAGGGCTTTAGAAATTTATTTGAATTTAAAGTATCCGCAAATAAAAACAAATGTAGTAAAAGATTTTATAGGTCATTTCAATATTGGTAAACATAAGTATATCATTTCACATGGTAAGGATGATAAATTTATGAAGCATGGATGGCCAATGAAAGTTACACCACAAGTAACTAAGTTTGTATCATCTTATATCAAATACAATGGATTAACTAATGATATTAGATTTAATGAGGAGTGTTTGTATGTTAGCGTTGTAAGTGGAGATTTACACCAGTACAGTTCAGAGATGAGTCCAGAGGGTGGTTTTAGATATTTAAAAGTCCCGGCAATAAGTGCTACAAGTGATTACAGTGAATACAATTATGCACAAGGTAAAGGTTATAGTGGGTTTGTAACTGAGGTAGTTTCAGACAACTCTCCGAATCGTTCAACAAATTTACATTGGTATTAAAAAATTGACATGAAAATCTTATATGTATTATCGTTTATAACTATTGTTTTTGTCAGTTTATCTAACTTACATTCAGATGCAGATTTTAACAGGTACTGCGATGGTTGGGGGGATGGTTATTGTGAAGGTTGGAAGGATGTAAAAGGACAGAATGCATTATGCCCAATATCACCATTATGCCCTGTACCAAATAATGATTGTAACAGTGGTTACCGATGCGGTTACAATAGAGGTTTTAAGAGAGGCTTTAGGGATGCAAAAAACAATTAGTTATAATTACAAATGAAAATAAGAGAAGTAATACAACAGTTTAAACATTTCGCAGAAGATAAATCAGGTTTTATCTCTGACGATATACGTTTTAGTGAGTATGCTATTTTTCATCACATGTTAATGGCAAGGACTACTCTTATTAATGAGCGCAAGAAAATGTTTATGTCTTTTTCAAATTCAATGTATCAGACATTAAATTGTGTTAATTTTGAAGAAGTTGATAAATCAGAATGTAATTTAAATATACCTTCAGGATGCAATGTTTTAAAAAGCACAAAACCAGTTCCAAACTTTTTAGTATTAGTCTCTATTAATAGTAGATTAGGAAATGAGCATTTAGACATTGTGGATTGGGATAGAGTAGAAGGAAGAGCAAATCACTATTTACCAAAAATATCAAATAGCCGTTTTGCTACGTTTAGGAATTTACCTGATGGTCAATATCTATACATATTAAATGATTTAGATTTAAAACAAGTAACATTAGAAGCTATATTTGAAAATCCAATCGAAGCTGATTTATATAATGGAGATGAAACTGCCAAGTGTTCTCCTATGGATTTAAATAGCCGCACTGATTATAATCTTATAGATATAATTATTAAAATGACATGGGATTCCTTAATAAGGATAAACAATATAGCTCCTATGGATGTCCAAAATGATGATCGAAATCCTTCGATTGGTTCATCAAATAATTAACAAAATAATTAATTTTGCCTAAAGTATATAGAAGTGACCCTGTTGTAACAGGAGTAGATGTAGAGTTGACAAAGCCAATAAAAGATAATCCTGCTAATTTACAATATATGCAGAAAAAAGAATTTTGTTGGAATCTTACTATGATACATGCAGAATATAAATCATCTAAGGAGAAAGGAACAGAAAAAATCTCTTCTACAAAATTCATAAATTTCTTAACTAAATACTTTGAAATAGTTGCTCATAGAATATTATTTCAAGGCTTCATATTTATACTTCCATTTGGTATGGGTAGATTTTATATGCAGAAATCTAACAAGAAGTATTATTTAGACCCTAACCGACATACATTTAGAAAGTATTATCATTTACGTTGGGATAAGGATTACGGTAAATTTAAAAACAGAGCAGTGTGGAAATTTAAATCTTCTAAAGAAATAAGATATTTAACTGCTGACAGTTGTTTTGGAAAGGAATCACATATAGTAGAAAGAAAAATAAAGGATTTACCTGTTGGACATAATTATAGAGGAATTGAAGGTAAATTTAAAGATAGACCGGCAAAGGTTGATAAAAAATATAAAGACTAGTGATTACGTATATAAAATTAGACCCTATAATATATGATTGGATTGAAGACAACCCAATAAGCAAACAGTATATTGATTATTTACAATTATACAGATGGGCGCTTAATCCAATAGGAACGTTTACGACTGTTGATACAGGCGTACTTAAGTATGCTATTGTAGATATATTAAATACTAAAGGTGAGTTACCTGCTGATTGGATGAAGATGGAATCAGTAGCTTATAGGTTATATACAGAAAAAGAAAAATGCACAACAACTAAAAAAGTAACTGAGTATATTCAAAAGGGTTATGGCGACAATTTTGATTTAGAAATTAAAGTAAAGTGTGATAAGTGTAAAAGTGACAGTTGTTCTTGTAACGATGGGGTTGTAGAAGTAAATGTTGATAAAATATTTCAATTAGAAAACCCTTGGTTTTGGGATGGAACTAGTATGTCTGTACCTAAACATTCAAGAGATTTTGATAAATTTAGCTATGATAATGGTTTTAGGTATATGTCACATGCACATGAACCTATGTGGAATGCTCAAAAATATGTATCACAATGTTTAGAATTAGAATTACCTGAAAACCCTAAATATCGAGTAGATACACCACCTATTATAGAGGTAAATATTCCACCTAATAAAGAATACAGAACAGAGTTACTTATTGCATATTTAGGTAAAAGGATGGATGAGAATGGGGATTATTTAGTCCCTGATGTGCCAGAAGCCCATGATGCAATAAAGTATCATTTAAGTTATATGTTTTACAGAAAGATGTATTTAGAAACTGAGAAACCTATATACAAAAGAGAGTCTTCCGAAGCAATGGCATTAAGAGATGTAAATATAGGTTATACAAGAGATGCTGTTTCAAATATAGAGACTGACAAACTAAAAGCATACTTATCTAATAAGTTTAATAGGTATCGAGCAGGTGGCCCAACTGATAATTATTTTGACCCATACAAAGAAATCAAGTATTAATTATGCCAATGATTACAAACACCTTTGAAAATGGGATGCAAGCTGATGCACTTCCATATTTACAACCAAAGGGAACATATAGATATATGAAAAACATGAAGATGGGAGATCGTCTTCATAGAGGTTATGGTGTATCATTTGAGGAAGGAACAAAAGAATTACATAATTTTGGCACTATTACTGGAGCATCATATGTTGAGAGTTTAGATGCATCAATATTTTTTACGGCAGCAAATGAAATTTGGCTGTATGATCATACATTAAATAAAGATACGTTTGTTTGTAGCGCTGCTGAATTTGGTTGTGATTGGGATTTATCCGGATGCAATTGGATTAGCCATACTATTAAGACTGATCAGCCATGTGATGATGTAAAAGTTTATTTTGCGGATAGTACATGTCATTATAGAGTTGTTAACATAACAGAAATGTTAAACCCTAATAGGAAAAGGGCAGTACAACAGATTGTTAGCGATGATGAAATGTGTGGCGGTGGGTGTGAGTATTTTAATTTAATGAGGTGTACTCGATCACCAATTATAGTTGCCGAAGAAAGAGTAAAAGCAGGACATAGAATCGAAGCTGGGTCGTACCAATTTTTAGCAAAATTAACAGATAACGAGGGTAATGATACAAATTGGTTTACTGTATCAGAACCAGTTAGTGTAAGTAGTAAAAATAATAGAGGAGGAGAATTATCAGAATCAGCCATTGATGTACATATAACAGGAATAGATTGTAGATATGACAGGATTCAAATTGCCGTAATTAAAAATGTAGACCAAGTTAAAACGTCAGAGATAGTTGCAGAAAGAGGTTTTAGCACTGATGGCATAACGTTTACTTATACTGGGCAAATTGGTAAAGCTATATCTTTTGGTGAAATATATGCCAAAAGAAAAATGTATTTAAGGGGCCGTGATGTAGGACAAAAAGATGGAAGGCTTTGGTTATACGGAATTAGACAAGAAAAGAATCTTAACATGCAAGCTCGTGTTATAGAACAAGTTCAAATCAACTTCCGTGAGATGATTGTACCGGCTAGGACAGCAGAAAAATACCAAATGAGAACATATATGAGAGGTGAAAATTATCTCTTTGGTATTGTGTACAATTACTGTGATGGAACCAAAAGCAAAGTCTTTGTTGCAGCCCCTAAAGGTGGCGGAGGTGGGGGCTCTGGAGCTTCTGTTAGTATACAAACACCTAGTGGCGAGGCTAAAAACTTAGAAAGACCTAGAGGGGGGCAACCTGCTCCTGGAGGAGCGATTGGCTGCCCACAAGGTAATTGTGGGCCAAACAAAAGTAATTCTTCTTCTGGGGATGATTCTGGCGAAGCTAGTTTAGAACCTCAACCTGACCAAGTTAAAGAAAACGTAGATGATTGGGATACTACAACAAGTGATGGAACTGAATCAACTACTTGTGATAATTGTAAAGATGAGTATTGTTGTGATTCTGAAGGTAATGTAGGGCAATTAAAACCAAAAGATCCAGAAGTTTGTGCTGGATGTGCTAAAAATGAACAAGCTATAGGAAATGATATTCCAAATTTAGAGGATATTGTAGCAAAACATTTCGATGAAATTTCTGATTATTTGGAGGATAAAGAAATAGACGAGGTTGAATATACTTCTAACACATGGAAAGATTTTGCACAAAAATTAATAAAACAGGTTAGAAACTCGGAAGTAAAAATAGGAGAAAAAGATAAATTTAATGTATCACAGGATGTAGGTGGATCATCTGGAGGCCCACAAGCTGGCGGAGAGGCTAAAATTGCTACAGCTACTATTGAAGAAGGTGATGCGGATGAGAGTGATACAACTACTTTCGCAGATGGTAGTTCATTTTGGGCTGATAGATATTCTGATGCAAAAGGGCATCATATGGTTGATGGTAATGTTCAATTAGGTGCAACAATAGCCCCTGAGATACAACCATCGACTGAACGATATCCTACACAACTAGATTGTGATGGTAATCCAATGTATGGTGGCTATGCCGGGCAACCTGTTCAATTATTTAAAGCACCAACAGCAGATAAATCACCAATAGTAAAACCAGGTGTAGTAGGAGTACCATCTAGTAGAACTCCGGGTATTGAGCCAATATATCAAAATGAAGTTATTCTTTTGGGAGTTGAAGTTAGTAGTGTACCTCAACCGACAGCAGAAGACTTGCCAAAACCATTAGATTCTGCGAATCCTTGGTCTTTAGTTGTTGTTGCGAGGGATCATGCTAACTCTACAGTTCAAGCAAAAGGAATAGCTTTTGGAACATTCTATGGACAAAGTGCTGGCCAAACTCTTATATATCCAAGACATGGAGCTTGTAGCCCTGTTAATGTTGATGGTTTTATTGATAATGATGGAAGTAGACAAGGAAGCGGATCTGCGCCAGCAGTAACATTTCACGGATTAGATACAGATATAACTAAGGTAGGACTTAGTGGTGATACCCTTCGTGGTGAACTATTTATGAGAGGTTTGGGCTGGAGGTATGGTCTTTATGAAAAGGGGGAGGAACCAGAGGATAGGTTGAATGGAAGAAGAATCGACCAAAGAGGGGCTAGGCAATATATTAATCTTAATTTGCCTACCCCTTTCTCTGCGACTCCTACTATACGTGGTTTAAGTTATTTAGAACCTAACTCTGTTACTAAAGTAGACAATATTACAGAACCTGTGTCTACACGTTTAAGAGAATCATCTGTTTTTATTGGAGCTAGTTTTGGGGGTGCTACGGATGATTCATTTTATTCTGATACAAGAGATCATGAAGCTCCTGTTAGAACTTCACATGGTTGGTATTGTGCTATAGTTAGAGATATACCTGATCAATATGGATCAATAATAGGAATGAATTTTATTGATACTGGTATAAAAGGTAGAAATTTCTCTGCCGTACATAGAGGTATAGCAGGGGATAGTTTTATTAGCCCTTATACATTTTTAAGAACAGGGTATGTAAGTGATAAAGTTGGGGACTACTTTCCACTTAAAGCAGCAGGGTATGAAAGAGATAGAACAGTATGTGATAGCCCTGATGATAAGGCTTTTCAAGAATTAGGTATAAATTGGTATCCAACTCAATTACCTATAAGTGGTGATGATAGTGATGCAAAAAATTGGGCAGGTGGTTACCAAAAACAAAAATGGAATGCTGTATCTGGGCCACCTAATTATGATTTTTATTATGTCAAAACACAAAAAACACTAATAACCACTTGGGTAGAGAGTAGAGTTAATGGATGGTTAAGAGCAACTGGGCTTGATGATTATGATATGTATTATCCTAAAACAAAAGGTAAATTTTTAGATTCAAATTTAAGCTCAAAACATCCTTGGGAAAAATCATATCTTAATAGTATTTTATACTACAGAGTAGAGCAGCCATCTGTTGTTCAGTTGGAAAAGAAGGCTATGTTTAAGGGTATGATAAACTTAATCATGCCGAGTGTTGGTGTATTATCTACTTTTTTAGGTATGGATGGTGTTGTTGATACAACTTTAGGTGTTGTAGGTTTAACATCTGTAATACCTGTTTGGTATTTCCTTAAAAAGTTAATTGCTAGGGAAGATTATTTAGATAAAATGCTTGGTCTTCCTTTATGTGTTACTGATGCATCTGGCGGAGAACGTGATAACTATATAGAGAATTACAGAGATAATTACCATGATTATAATTACGACTATTCTAAGTTAAACTATGAGAATGTGTATGAAACCATACCTTTAACTTACAATACGTGTGATTGTGACAATTGCGATGAATTTACTACAAATGAAATATTTTATAGTAATAAACAAGTGATAGGTAGCCAAATTGATGCGTATAAACATTTCAAAGCATTCAACTATTTACAATTACCTGCCGATAGTGGTACGCTTAAAAAGTTATTTGCATGGAATGGTGGTTGGTATGCACATACAACTGATTTCATTTATCAAATTAGATTTCAAGGTGTACAATCACAATCAAGTATTGGAACATCTTTATTAGGTGGTAATGAGATGGTTTTAGATCCTCATCCTTTAATGGAGGGTGTTCCGGAGGGTTATGCAGGAAATACCGATCCAAATGCAGCAATAACAACAAAATATGGCTATATTTGGATTGACAGACCAGCAAGAAAACTATACATGTTTAATGGATCAGTTAGGGAGTTGAGTGTTGATAACCAATTGCTATTTAAAGAACATATAGATTTTTGTGGAAGTAATGATTGTATAGATGAAAAAGTGGAGGGTACTCTATTTTATTCATTGGGATATGATTCTAGATATGATAGAATATTAGTAACTAAAAATGATGGGGAAGATTCATTTACAATATCTTATAAGTTAGATAGAGAAACGCCTAGAATGGAGGGTATATATGATTTTATTCCACAAGCATATTTATGGGATAGGCATGATTTATATGCGATAAAAGGTGGAACATTATATATGCACAATGATCAAGATGCTCCATTTAGAACTTACTATGGAAAATCTTACCCTGCTGAATTAGAGGCAGTGGGTATTTTAGATGGGGGTGCATTTAAATTTAAGAATTTAACAATTAATTCCGAAGCTGAAAAAAATCACATTAAAAACTTAGATGTAACATTTAACAAGTTAGCTATATTTAATAATAGTCAAAGTACAGGTATTGTGCCTATAGAAGTTGAAAGTGATAATAACAGTTCTGTCGTTAGTAATTTAAAAAGGATTGAAGAAGACCCTAGAAAATTTATAGCGCATAAAAACAATAGAAAATTCAAAATAAATAATGTAAGAGATAAAGTACCTGCGGATTGTAATGACCCATTGATTACTCAAAAAGACAAGTGTATTTTATACCCTAGTGTTGCGAACCAACCACAATGTCATCCACAAAATTCATCTTTTGAAAGAAGCGTTTTGATGGATGATTATATTTCCTATAGATTTATATATGATAAAGATAACGAAACACAATTAAGATTAATTGCTATTAACACAGATGTAGAGACTAATGAAAAAAGACAATAAAGTAAAAAGGAAAAACGTAGAAGATTATGCTTTTGGCAGTATTGTTAAATCTCTTGGCAGTACTGTTAGTGCCCTTAAAAAAGCTAAAAAAAAATCTAAAGGTAGCAATGGCATTCAACCTAACGTACAAAATTTATTAAGTGGGTTAGGAGGCATATCCCCTGCTGCTGGCATTTTAGGGGGCATATCCCCTGCTGCTGGCATGTTAGGGGGCATATCCCCTGCTGCTGGCATGTTAGGGGGCATATCCCCTGCTGCTGGCATGTTAAATAACCTTATGCAGATTGCACCAATAGGAGTAGATTATAGGGGGCAAGCACAAAACAGTAATTCGGCAGTAAGAAGGAATAACGTAGAAGATTATGGTTTTGGAGATTGGGTTAAGCGGCAGTTTCAAAGTGGCCTTAAAAAAACTAGAAAAGTTGTAAATAAATTCGGTGAGATAAGAGCTTTATCGCCTTTACATCAAATTATCAGTAATTCACCTATGCCTAATAATATTTTAGGGAATATATATAAGAAGGTTGCACCTGGTATATTAGATAGATTAACAGGGGAAAATAATGATATGGATGAAAATCAAGAAATTAATTCTAATGAGAGTCCAGGTATAAATAACTTAGAACAATTGTCTCCTTTTTTTAAGGATTTATTTGATTTAGAACTTAAAAGTAGAGATTCATCACGTGTAGCTGCAAATAATGCATATAATAGATTATCTGGAATTAACTCACCAGATTTTAATGGATATTTTAAAAATGGTGGAACAGTCATGAAATCATCTATATTTAATAACAGATTGCCTGTAGGTAATGAGGATAAAACACATCAATCTTTTATAAACTTCCCTGATTTAACTCCTATACAAACGGAGAAGGGGGAGTTAGCAATTTTACCTACATTGGATATTGTAAATGTAAATGCAAAGAAAAGGCATTCTCAAATGGATGAGAATGAGGTAACTGATTTTATGCCTGTCGGATCTTACATTCTAAGTAAGTTTGGCGAGGTTAAAATAAAAAAAGCGGATGCTGAAAATATTGTTATAGAGGAAGAAGTCAAACCTTATAATTTAAAAAAAGGTATGGGGCAACCTAAAGTAAAAACATTAGCTGATTTAATGGACAAAAAGACAATGTCTCCTGCTGATATAGGCAACAAAATAAGAAATAAGTATAAAACTACAATGGATGGGGATATTTTTGAAATGGCAACATCTTATGATAATAAAATGTCATCTACAAAATACCTTCAAACTTTAGTTGGATTAAGTGAGTTTGAAAAAGATAAAAAAGGTATAACAGCAGATATCCCACTATTTAAAAAAGGTGGTAAAGTTCCTATAAGACAAGGTGTACCAAAATATGTAGTTCCTGCAGTAGCAGGACTTATTATTGGCGCTGTTCAACAAAAAAAAGGCGAGGCGTTAGCTGGAGCACAGTTAATAGCTGATTTAATACAACGAGGGCGAGATAGAAAAACAATACGAGGTGTAAGAGATCAAAATCTCAATTTAGTAAATGATTTATTAGGCACACAAACAGGATTAAATAATGCCCAAACTGGCATTGGTTTATTGGGTTCGTTAGCACAAGATCCAACTGTAGATTTTGCACAACAAGACAGATTAAATCTAATAACAAGAACGCCACAAGCATTTACAGAAAGTTTACAAAATAGATATCTTGCAAACAGGCCTGATTTAAGTGGTTTGAACTCTGCAGATGCTGGTAGATTATTAGAGCAAAGCCAAGCTCGTATATTTGATAACGTATCACAATTCCAAATACAAATGGCACGAGATAGAATAGATAGGGAAAATCGACTAAGAGAAGAAAATAACCAACGTTATTTTACAAATGCTAAATTAAGATCAGGGGCTATTAATTCAAAAAAAGCAAATATAAATTTAATAACTAAGACTTTAGCTAGTGAAGCACAAAGAGGAATTGGTAATCAAATTGGGTTCGAGACAGATAATGTAGCTAATCAAGTAGCTATTAGAAATGCATATGCAGCTAATATTCTTGGGTTACCTTCTCCTGGTCAGATATTTACAAATGCAGCATCTACTAACTTAGCATATCAAAATGCGTATAACTCTAGCGGCAATCAAGCTATAGATAATGCTAATGCTTTTATTAATTCACTTGAAGCAGCTAATGCAGGCGGTGGCGGAGGTTCTTCAGACCCTGCTGTGGGATTTAGATTTAATTATGATAATCAAGGTTCATTATTTAATACTAACACAGGATTTAATATAAATAGTTTACAATCACCAGCTTCAGGTTATCAACCAAGATCTATGTCAAGTTTTAATCGAGTTAGTACAATTTTTGATAGTAATGGTATGCCTTGTATACCTGGTTATACTTGTGGATAAAAAATAAAAATAATGGAGAATATTGTAACGACTGTATTTGGGCAACAAAATACACAAGGTTTAGATAATTATAGACCTATAAACCCTGCTGTATTCCAATACAAAGCAGATACACTACCTATAGATAATACTAATTTATTAAATGTATTAAACCAAACAGCTAATACAAACATTGCTAATAGGAAATTAGAGGCAGATGCTGCACAGCAAGAGCTTGATACATTAAAATATGAGTTAGAAAAAGACAAACTTAAATTCTATAGAGAAGAATTAGGCTACAAAAAAGAAAAATTAGATCAAGATTTTATTTCTGATATAATAGGCGGAGGCGGAAGTAGTGGTGGCAGTAGTGGCGGAAGTAAATATGCCCCTACTACTTCTATTTTTGGAAATACATTATATGGCAGAAATATCGAAAATAGGATGAAGGCTGCCAATTTAGAAAAAGCTGTTCGGATTAAAGAAATTACATCAATGGGTGGTGGTATATCTGAGAATACAACAAAAAAAATAGAACAATTTGAAAAGCAGCACTTCGATAAGTATAAAAATTTATATGATGAATATTCAAATTATTCTATAAAAAGGGATTTTGTTGATTCTTACTACACTCAAATAGCTAAAAATTCTAAAAATTTCAATCCAGACGAAGTAAATGCTTGGTTAGATAATGTTGATATAACTTTAAACAGCCCTAATGCAGATATAACAGATTTTAATAATGTCGCAAACCAAGCTAATTTTACCGAATTTGATCACAAAGCATTTACTATTTATATGAGAAATGCTAGAACAGTATTTCGTCAACCAGAGTATATTAAAGAATCATATTTAGCTGATGATGGTCTAACAAAAATAAGAGAAACTACTAGAAATAAAAAGCCTTGGGAATATGCATTATCTGTTTCAGCAGGTATAGTTAACAATCCAGCATATTACGAATATTTTAAAAAAGAAAACAATAATGTACCATTGACAGGTGTTTATGAGGAAACTACAGATGCTGAAGGAAACATTGTTCATGGCGACATTTGGAAAATAGCAAAAACTATACTACCAGAATATGAATATATAAATGAAGTTGCTAACAATCTAGAAAACGAAGAAAGTAGAATTACAAGTATATACAATCCGGGAGGGACTAGCAGAGGAACTAGCGGAGGGGATAGCGAAGGAAATGGCAGTAAAATTTATGGCAACGATGTTAGTACTAAAGCAATCCAAAAAGTAAGAAATGATAAAGTTACATCTGCTTTAATAAATACTTTTGAAGATGCAGCAAAAAATATGGGTGTACCAATTGATGGAATTGCATTACAAGAATTTAAAGAGGCAGTAAAAAATGGCGCAGGAGTAGAATTCATTGACGATTATAAAAATCAAAATGGTATATTAAGAGGAAGAGCTACAACACAAAGTATTTTTAACCACCCTGTTATTAACGCTGATAAATTTGCTAAAGTAGAAGTAGGAAAGGACGGAAAAACTTATCTTGTTGTTCAAGAGGATTATGCTAATGATTATATTAGAAAATTAGGTTTAACAGGAAATCAGTATGAAAAAGTAGTTACATTTGATCGTGATGCTAAAGGCTCAAAGTTTTTTAAAGGTGTTGACGATTTAACGGGTATAAATATGCCAATTGATGCTGAAGAAGATTATTCAATATTTGAAATAAAAATAAATAAATTAATTCAAGAAGAGCCGCCAAAAAAAGGTAAAGCTGATGGCAATAGTGGGGGTGATAACAATAATAGAACTAATATAGAACCTACACCTATAAGCACTAATAACACAACTGGTGGGGTTAGTACTTTATACCAAGTACCTACAGTTGGGAATGAAGTTGTGATAGTAGGTACTGATACTGATGGGAAAGTAATTAACTATATTCCGAACAACATTTATTTAGGTTTCAAAGAAAAAAATACACCAGAACATGTATTTAATAGTAAATATCCCATACTTATAAGTAATGAATCTGGGGGCAGAGTTGGAATCCAAAGTTATTATACAACTGCTAAGTATGGTGAAAATACTTATATTAAAAGTAAAGGAAAATGGATATTACCAACTGGTGATGGTGAACCTAAAATAATTACTGATACTGAACTGATTGATGATTTAAATAAAGTTGCTAAAAGAGAGCCTTCATTTGGTTTTTTCCAATTCAACAGGGATGTTGGAGTCCTGCAAAAATTCTTTGATTTTGCGAAAAAACAATTACCAGATTTATCATTCCCTAATATAAATAACGATAAAGAAGTTGAAGATTGGTTTAAAGAAGCAGAAAAAGACCCAGCATTTTTTTACATCGAGGAACAATTTGTATACGAAACTAAAACTAAACGTGTTGCAAAATTAGTTGAAAAAGCAGGCTATGGTAAATATATGAATGACCCATTAGTTATAGATTTATTAACAGGTGCATTTAACCAGATGGAGACAAACACACAAACTGCTATATCTGGCCTTAAACCAGGTTTATCTAAAAAAGAATTTGTGCTAGAGTTCCTTAAGTTAAAACATGAGGCACATAGCGTTACCTATCGGAAAAAAGAGGAGCCTCGTTACCTTAGGGAAAAAAAAGCGGCTGAAAAATATTTTGATTACGTAGATGGAATAACGTTTGAAGTAAATCAAACATCTGGCACAGAACAAAACACTAGTAAACAAGACTCTATCAAAAATAATGTATTAGAAAATATGAGAAATAGTGTAAATAAAAGTGATACTACGAACACGACTAATACAGGTTCATCGGGGGTAACCTTAGATAATATAAATGATGAGGAGTTAAGTTACCTTCAAAATTTAGCAAAAGAATCAGGTTTAAGTGACGAGGAGTTTAGTAATTTTTTAAAAAACCTTCCAAAAGATACAGATTATTATAATGCGGCTGTAGGAATAGTTAATTACAACAATTAAATTAATAAAAAGTTAATATGGAAGAATTATATAACTTAATAAATGACTCTGATTCTACAGTATTAGAAGGTATTAGTTTAGAGGATTTCTCTTCAGCTTTCAGTGATGAGGATGCGCTTAATGAGTTATACAGCACAATGGGGCAGTCTGATAAGTTAGCCCCATTAGTTAGTAATGTAAAACAAGAAGATTTTGTTATAGCTTTTAGTCCTCAGATTGAAGAGGGTAATAATGGCGAACCTGTAGATGATACGCCTTCAGAAAATGGGGGAATAGAAAATGGTTATAATAGTACTGGTGGCACAGGTGCAGGAGAACCAGCTCCACAAGGCACAGTTACAAATACTGAAGTAAAAGAGTCTAACTACACAAAGCTTCAGAAGTTATATGATGAGACAGAAGAGGCTGAAGCTATCAAAGAGGAGAGTGGATTTTTTGATTACATTGGGGATACCTTATCAGCTATTGGAGATGCTATATTTACTCCACCTGGAATAAGTCCATCTACTAGATACGATATTTATAAAGCATCAAGTAAACAGAAGCGGAAAGAAGAAAAAGAATTATTTAAACAGCAACAAGAGAAAGTATTTAAAAAATTAGACGAAAACAATGAGATTGTACCATTTCAGAGTTTTGAAGATTTACATACTGAAATTACACAAAACTACCAAAATGAATTAGATGAGTACAATGGACTATTAAAGAAACTCTACGAAGACCCTAATTATACTACTGATGATATGAGAGGTGTAGAAGCTCCTAGAAAATTAAATGCAGATTATGTTTCTAAAGATATTGTAAAAAAACTAAGAACTCAACAACAGAGAGCTGAAGACTTTGCACTACATAAAATAAACCAATTAACAGAAGAAGAGACTGCAGCGCTTAGTCAACTAAAAAAGACAAATAAACTACCTGATGGATTTCAGCCGACTCAAAACTTTTTAACGGCTAAAGATGCAATAGATGTCTACAATAGACAAAAAGAGGAGTATGATCGTACAGTAGATCCTTATTATGATGTAGCTTCTGTAATAGTTACTGAAGTAGCACAAGCAAAATCGGCTGCAGATATTGAAGGTTATGGTGAAGATTATATTAGAAATAGAGCTTTAGAAGTTTTAGATGCAAAAGAAAAAGAATCAAGAGCCCCAAAAGTTGCTATTGATAGATTAAGAAATACTATAGAGACAGGGGATCTCTATACTAATGCTATAATGGAAACAGCATATGGCTCTGCTTTTAGTTTTAACGAAAGTCTTTTTGATTTATTAGATCAAGCATTAAATTTGGCAGGATTAGGAGATAGTGATTTAAGTTTAAAAAATGTCAAGAAGACTACTGCTATTAATTCTTTTACAGATGCTGATGAACAGATACAGATTGCTTTAGCTGGCGCTGGTTCTGATATTGAACAAAGAGGTATTAGGGAAAAAGTTATAATAGCAGAAGGGGTTAAGCATATCGTTGAAGATGGTTATGTTGTTGGGCTAAGAGATGCTGAGACTGATCAAGCTATACCTCTTTTTGAAAGTTATAAAGTAGAAGATGACATAAGATTAAAAGATAAAGAAATAGAATATGATTGGACACCTTCTGCTATTGCGCATAAAAGCTTAAGAGTTTTCTTTGATATGATGCCTTTGGTGATGGGTGGAGGAGGAGGATTCTTGTTAACTAGGGGTTCTAAAATTGCTGCAACAGTTGGGACTGTTACAGCTACTAATGTAGCTTATTTTTCAGGTACATATGATGCTTTAAGTGAAATAGATGGGATTGACCCAGATCAAGCTTTTTTGGGCACAATAGCCATAAATACTGGTATAGGTTTATCTGAAGGTATATTTGGTATTGAAAGTAAGTTTGGACAAAAATTAGCAGGTAAAAATATTACAAAAGAATCATTCCAAAAGGCATATGCAAAATTAACTCTTAATGAGATTAGAAATGGTGTTCGCAACGTATTATCCCCTCAGAGTATAGCGAAAAGGGGTTTTAAAGTTCTTAAGTCAGCAGGTGTTGATGTGCTTGAGGAAGAAGTTCAAGAGTTTTTAACTGAACCTTTTATTAATAATGCAGTTACTACAGCATTAGGGGGTGAAGTAGAACCTACTTCGGTTAATGAAGACATTGAAACATTTGTTTTAACATTAGCATTAGGGGGGCCAATGGGGCTTTTCACATCATCAAATTTAAAGAAAAGCAAAATTAATAGTAATTTATTAGATAACCTATCAAAAAATAGACAAGTATTAGATGATGTATCAAATGAATTATTATCTTCAAATATTAGCGACAAGAAAAAGAATCGAGTAGAAAACAATAAGGCAATATTAGAAAGATATATTGATGTAAAAGAAACGGTGGATAATGTAGAAGGGCTCTCTGATAATACTAAATCACTGTTAGAATACTTAAACGAAGAGGTAGTTGATTTAGACATAAGAAGAAATGAGTCAGGTTCTAAGAGGGAGAGGGAAGCACTTTTAACAAAACTTAATGAATTAACTAGTAATTTTTCAGTTATAAACACTGTAGCCATAAATGGGCATGGAGCTACAAATAAAATAAAAGATGGTCAAGTTGTACGTCATGATGGTGAATTGTATGAAATTAGGTTTCCAGATAAACAATCTAAAGATAAGCAATACACATTAAAACCTTTAAGTGACAAAGTTAAAGAGGTTAAGATTGAGTCTTTAGATAATATAAATGATGTAGCTGCTAAAAATAAAGTTGCACCGGGCAGTAAAAATGCTACCTTAGAACAAACGCCGACTGGTGCTGAAGGGACTGAAGAAGCACCTGCAGAGCGTGAACCTGCAGGTGTTAGTCCTGATAATCAAGGAGTTGTAACCAACCAAACAAACATAAATGCAGAGCAACAAGGAGAAGCGCCGCAAAACGCACAGGAAGAAATTCAAGACGGGAACCAAACGCCTGAAGGGGTTGTTACGGAGGCGAATGCGGAGGTTGCGGATTACATAGTTCAAAAGGCTGTTGAGACAAGAACAAATCAATCTACCCAAACAGCGAAGCAAAAGATAAACAATGCTGAGTATTTATCTGATAAAGAGGTAGATGCAGCAACAAATCCTTTATATGAATTATACGATGAGATAAATAATGATAATACATATACAGCAGAGCAGAAGAAATCTGCTAAAATGTTAATAGAACAAGAAATATCTAATATAGAAAATTATGAACTTAGAACAAAAAATGAGGCTGGTAAAGTTACCCAAACAAAAACAACTAGAGGTTTTAAACTTATTGGAACAAAAAACAAAGGGGTCGCAGAAAAAAGCCTCCCCACAGCAGAAAGATTCGATGGGCAACAAACAGAAGTAACTGTTAATGGAAAAACATTTGAGGGTACTTTCCAACAAACAGATGGAGGAGGTTTATCTGTTAATGTAAAAGGTGGTACAAATGAAAACATAGAAATCGGATCTGATTATAAATTTACTCCTACGTTTGATGAGAATGGAAATGTAAACGGCGGAACTATATCAGATAATAATAATTCATTTACAGTATCTGATACTGAACTTGCATTAGATTTAGCTATTTTACAGAAAATAGAAGATATTGGGGATGTACCTGAAGGAGTATTTCAAGAAACTATTACAGAGGTACAAGAGACTATTGATGTAGAACCAGACTTCGTTTTTGAAAAAAATACTCAACAAGATGCAGCAACTCAAACACCTGAAGTTGAACCACTTATTACATTACCTAGCAAAAAATCAAAATATGTAAAATCAGATGGTAATTGGTTTGTCGCAAACAGTAAAGGCGAACCATCAAAAATACAAGTAAAAAACAAAGAAAGAATTTCACAACTAGAAGCAGCTAGGGATGAACAAATACAAAAACAGCAGCAAAAACCCAATGCTAAAACTAAAGGAGTATCAACTAGGGGATCTAATGCAGCTAAAGTGGGCACTACAAGAGCAGCTAATAGAGGTGTCAAAGGAACTAGAGCAACGGGGAACCAAGCTGTGCAAGAAGAAGTGCCAGATGCCGAAAGACGGGGAGACACCGTGCCCGTGTTGGAAGAGGGCGATGCAAGGGTAAATTCAATAGATCCTGATGTACAAACTGAAGCTCAATTAAAGGAAGAGTTAAGCAAGGCAGCAAATATAAGCAATAAACAAGCGACTATTTTATCTAAGGTAATAAATACTATATATAGAAATATTGCTAAAAGATTAGGTATATCTGTTTATGAATACAAAAGGAGAACTGCAATTAGGACTGTTAAAAACATACCTAATAAAGTTCAGGATATAAGAAATTCTATACATACGTTTAAAGGATTATCTTCAGAGATAATAAATGATATAAGTTCTTATACTGAAGATTTAAAAGTTGCATTTCAAAATGTATATGGAAGTGTTTCACAAAAGTTTATTAAAAATAATAAACTTGAAAAAGATGATTATATATTATCATCTGTATTGTCGTTAGATGATAATGGATTTTTTAACTTTTTAGGCGAAGAGGTTAAATTAAGCTCGTTACAAAAAGATGCTCTAAAAGATGAAATAAATAGACGATTACAAAATATTTATTATATAGCAAAAAACACTAATAATTTTTATCTCCAAGAATTTAGTAATAGCTTTTTAAAAAATGGACTTAAAAGAGCACAATTACAAATAGAAAAAGATGTTTACCAAAGTATGCTTGATGGCGATAAAAATATAATAGAACAACAAATTAAGCATATACAAGAACAACAAAGAAACGAATTACTAAGTTCACTTAATTATTTAATACCATCAGCAGATTACAGCCCTGAGTTTAAATATTTAATAATTAGTCAAATATTAAAAGGTAATTCTGCAAAAGATATAGAAATAAAAAATGATAAAGGAGAAGTTATAAAAACTATATCTGGAACAAAAACGAAGAGGAATAATAAAACTGTAGCTAATCATCAAGAATTATCTGCTATGGTTTTACCTGAAGTTTATAATAAATTAAGTAATGGGTCAACTGAGCACCCGTTAAAGTTGTATGATAAATACACTGATAAATCTTATATATCAAAATCTGAGACTGCAGAGTTAATAAAAGGGAGAGAAACTAAAAAAGTAAAAGGTGGACAATGGGTAAAGTTTAATCAATCCAATAATGAATCTGATATACGTGCATTAACACTTATATCAAAGAAGGTGGCTAAAGTAATGGGTGCAAACCCTTGGTGTACAGGAGGTGGTATGGCATCTTCATATTTACCAAAAGGTGATTTTTATTTATTTTTAGATGATAATTTAGAACCTAAAGTTACAATTAGATATCAAGGGAGTAAGGTAGAAGAAGTAAAAGGCACTGGGGATGGTCAAATGTTAACACCAGATCAAGCATTAATATCTGAAAGTTATTTAGATGATTTACCTAACGGTAGGGATTATAAAAAACAAGTAAAAGCTGCCCGTATTTTCCACTTATTAGATAGTGGTAAAGGACTAACGACTAAGGAAGATATAATAGACTTTATAGATGTATATGCTACCCAACTAGAAACTTATGACTTTGGTAAAAGGGAATATTTTGAGATATTAAAAAAATCTTCTTTAGATGATGTAATAAAATTAAATTCAAAATTAAAGGCATTTCTTAAAATATCAAAGGGTAAGAGCATTAATAAAGATTACTCTTTCACTGAAGGTGAAATTATTATAGGAAATGTAACTTTTGAGGGAGAAAAAATCCCGAATAGTTTTAACATACCAAAGGGGGTAATTTTTAAAGGTAATTTATATTTTGCTAAAGCTACATTACCTGAAGGATTTACTATAGGAGAAGGTGTAACTTTTGGAAAAGATGTAGATTTTAGTGGCGCTACATTACCTGAAGGATTTACTATAGGAGAAGGTGTAACTTTTGGAGGATATGTAGATTTTAGTG
>Ga0070751_1000689_pt1 | contig 20538 bp, 19 predicted proteins | sample VirMetDEL_Aug_28_FD_78514 | JGI IMG/M metagenome (GOLD analysis project Ga0070751, IMG submission 78514) | Aqueous microbial communities from the Delaware River and Bay under freshwater to marine salinity gradient to study organic matter... | ecosystem: Environmental > Aquatic > Marine > Coastal...
GGTCGAAAATAACAAATTATCTTTGAGGTTAGAAAATGGGTCTAAAATACAAGCAAAATCTTCAAATTCTGATTCCGCGCGATCAGAAGCAGTATCCCTTCTAATAGTCGATGAGGCAGCATTCATTGATAATATTGCTGAGACATGGGCCTCTGCACAACAAACATTAGCAACTGGAGGGGGTGCAATCGTATTATCTACTCCTTATGGTACTGGTAACTGGTTTCACCAAACATGGGTTAAAGCAGAAGCAGGTGAAAATGACTTTTTACCAATTAAACTTCCTTGGTATGTCCACCCAGAACGAAATCAAGCTTGGAGAGACAGACAAGATGAATTACTAGGTGATCCTAGATTAGCAGCACAAGAATGTGATTGTGATTTCAGCACCTCTGGTGATGTTGTATTTTATAATGAATATTTAGAATACTTTGAAAAATCTTTTATTAAAGACCCTTTAGAAAGAAGAGGAGCAGATCAAAACCTTTGGATATGGGAATCTCCTGATTATACTAGAGATTACATGGTTGTTGCAGATGTTGCTCGAGGAGACGGGCGGGACTACTCTACTTTTCATATATTGGATATAGAAAACAACGTTCAAGTAGGGGAATATAAAGGTCAAATTGGAACTAAAGAATTTGGCCATTTATTAGTAGGTATAGCCACTGAATATAATGAGGCTTTACTTGTGATAGAGAATGCAAATATTGGTTGGGCTACTATACAAGTGGCTATAGATAGACATTATACTAATTTGTATTATTCTCCCAGAACTGAATCAAATGTAGATAGTTACTTTGATAGGTACATGGATACCTCTAAAATGGTAGCTGGGTTTACAATGTCTTCTAGAACTAGACCTATGGTTATAGGTAAACTTCAAGAATATATTGCTGACCAAGGAGTAACAATTCAATCTAAAAGATTGATAGAAGAAATGAAAGTTTTTGTTTGGAGAAATGGTAAAGCTGAAGCCCAATCTGGTTATAACGATGATTTAGTTATGTCAATGGGTATTGCAATGTATGTAAGAGATACAGCTTTAAAATACAAACAAAGAGGAATTGATGTAACAAAACAAGCTCTAAATAATATGAAAGTAAACAGAACACCTTATCAAGGTGGTTACTTTTCAAGTGGGACTGATAACCCTTACCATATAAATACACCAGATGGTAAAGAAGACATTAGTTGGTTATTTAGATAATATTTATAATAATAAAATATAAAATGGCTGATAAAAGTGTATTTTCAAGATTACAACGATTATTCTCAACAGATGTAATTATTCGCAATGTAGGAGGTAATCAAGTTAAAGTAATTGATAGTAGTGCTATCCAAACAGGAGGCGAATTACAAACCAATTCTTTAATGGATAGATTTAGTAGAATTTATTCTACAAACCCTACTTCTTTATATGGTAGTCAGTTTAATTTTAACTATCAATATCTTCGCCCACAATTATATTCTGAATATGATGTAATGGATCAAGATGCTATTATCGCTTCAGCCCTCGATATTATAGCAGATGAAAGTACTTTAAAGAATGATATGGGTGAGGTGCTTTCAATCAAATCCTCAGATGAAAACGTACAGAAAATTCTATATAACTTATTTTATGATGTTTTAAATATAGAATTTAATTTATGGATGTGGATGCGCCAAATGTGTAAATATGGTGATTTCTTCCTTAAATTAGAGGTAGCTGAAAAATACGGTGTTTATAATGTTATCCCTTATACTGCCTACCATATTGAAAGACAAGAAGGATTTAATCCTAAAAACCCTTCAGAAGTTAGATTCAGATATTCACCTAACGGTCTAGTTAACCCTAGCTCAGGAATGTATAGAGTTCCTAACCAAGAAGACCCTCAAAATGGTATATTCTTTGATAACTACGAGATAGCTCACTTTAGATTATTAGCCGATACTAATTACTTGCCTTATGGTCGTTCTTATATTGAGCCTGCTCGTAAATTATTCAAACAATATACTTTGATGGAGGATGCAATGTTAATTCACAGAATTGCTCGTGCTCCTGAAAAACGTATTTTCTATGTAAACGTTGGTTCAATTCCACCAAATGAGATAGATGCCTTTATGCAAAAAACTATCTCAAACATGAAACGTACTCCTTTTGTTGATCAACAAACAGGTGAATATAACTTAAAGTACAACATGCAAAACATGATGGAGGATTTTTATATCCCTATCAGAGGAAATGATACAACTACTAAAATTGATACCACAAAAGGTTTAGATTATGATGGTATTGCTGACGTAGAATATTTAAGAGAAAAGTTATTTGCTGCCCTTAAGATTCCAAAAGCGTTCTTAGGGTATGAAGGTGATTTGGAAGGTAAAGCTACATTAGCTGCCGAAGACATTCGATTTGCTCGTACAATCGAAAGATTACAACGTATTATGACTTCGGAATTAAATAAAATTGCTTTAGTTCACTTATATACTCAAGGTTATAGAGATGAACAGCTAGTTAATTTTGAAATTTCGTTAAATTCTCCTTCAATTATATTTGAACAGGAAAAAATAGAATTACTTAAATCTAAATCAGAATTATCAACTGAGTTATTATCACAAGGATTAATCCCCTCAGATTGGATTTATGATAACATCTATAACTTTAGCGCAGACCAATATGATGAGTACCGAGATTTAGTTCGTGAAGATGCTAAACGTAAGTTCCGTATTTCTCAAATTGAAAACGAAGGAAACGACCCAATTGAAAGTAACAGATCATATGGTACCCCACACGATTTAGCCTCATTATATGGTAAAGGTAGAATGTATTCTGATCCAGGTAATGTTCCTGATGGGTATAATGAGGATGAACCTAAATTAGGTCGTCCTGATAAATCAATTACTAAAAGAAATACTCAAGCAGATACATTTGGTAAAGACAGATTAGGAGTTAAGAGAATGAAAGATACTGATAAAAACGATTCAGACTCAATTAAACCTAATTTTAAAGGTGGACCTTTAGCTTTAGAAGGGGCAAAATCCTCATACCTAAAAAATAAAGAAATGTTCGAAAAGATTAACAAAAAATCATTAATCTTTGAAGAAGATAAAAAAGCTGAATCGCTATTAGATGAATCCCAATTGAAAGAGTAATATCTTTTACATATTTATAAATAAATATATTTTCTGATGAAGATTAAACATTCTAAGTATAAAAACACAGGTATTCTTTTCGAATTATTAGTTCGACAAATTACGTCGGATACTTTAAAAGGAATAGATTCACCTTCTGTTAATATTTTAAAAAAATACTTTGTTAAGAGTGAGTTAGGTAAAGAGTACAAATTGTATGAAACTCTTTTAAAAACTTCTCCTTTATCTGAATCCCGTGCTACTATTCTAGTTGATACTATTATTGAGGCTTCTCAAAAATTAAACCGAACTAGATTAAGAAAAGAAAAGTATAATTTAGTTAAAGAAATTAAAGATCACTATAACTTAGAAACTTTTTTTACTTCTAAAGTAAAAAATTATAAGGAACTAGCTTCGGTTTATACTTTAATTGAAAGCTATAACTCACAAGAAAATATAGATCCTACCCAAATTGTAGACAATAAAGTAACTCTTTTAGAGCATTTAACTAAACAAGAAATTAAAGAAGAAAAAGTTAAAGAAGATATTCTAAAAGAATACGAATCTTATGATAAAGATCTTAAGATTTTAACTTATAAAGTATTACTTGAAAAGTTTAATAGTAAGTATCAAGACTTATCTACCCAACAAAAACAAGTACTAAAAGAATTTATTAATTCTGTAGATTCTACTTCTGGTTTAAGAGACTTTTATAATGCTAAAGTAAACGAATTAAAACTAGATTTAGTAAAAGAATCTAAAAACGTAAAAGATAAAGCTACACAAATTAAAATTGTAGAGGTATCTAAACTTTTACAAGAACTAGGTAAAACTTGTAAAGTGACTAACGATCACATGGTTGATTTATTGCAATATTATGAATTAATCCAGGAAATCCAAAAGTCAAATGAGTCAATATAAATACAAATTATCAGAACAGGCTTTTAAACCCGGTGATGTTAAGCAAAAAGGAGGAGTAAAAACAACAGTTAAATCTGTTGATCCTGAAACTGGTGCTATTTCTTGGGATGTAGAATATGTTCCTGCTTTTGATAGTGTATATGATGACTTTAATAAGTTAAGAAAATCTATAAATGCCTTAGATGTTAAAACTGATGATGCTATCATAGATGATATAGCTGCTAAGGTAAAAAAAGAATTTAATAGATATAGAACTTATATCCGAAAAAATTATCCTGAATATTATAAGAAATTCCAATCAACCCCTTCAGTAGACGAAATGTCTACCTCAGGTGGTGCCGGTGGGTATTTAACTAAATATGCTTTTAGATTACCTAAAGAGTATAAAAAAGTAGAAGAAGGGATAGGAGCATCATTAGGACCAGGACCTAAAGCTGGACCTAAAGGTGTAAAAGATAACTACTACGTTAAAGCTTTTGGCTATAAATTAGTAGATAGAAAAAAACAAGCCAAAGCCTCAAAAACTATGGATTATAGAGATTTATGGGGTAAAACTTATGACTAATATGTATAAGTATAAGCTATTGGAACAAGAATCAGATGTTGAAAAATTTCAACAGGATCGTATCAATGCCTTTGATTCAATCGAAACGCGATTAATCAATGTAAAAAAATTATTACGTCAAGGAAAAATAGATACTATATCATACTATAGAGAAAATCCTGAAAGTTATAGCGTAGTAATCGGTACTGATATAATCAATGATTACATAAACGATATTGAAACATTACTAAAACCCGAAGAATGAAAAATTCAGAGAAATTATTTAAGGAACTAATTAATGAAAATTATATTGACCTTAAACCTATCAATACCTTAGAAGCAACCCCTAAAGCAGAATGGGAAAATAAATTTGCTCAATTTTTAAATGAAGCTAGTGCTAAAGAAGATGAAGCAATTAAAGCTGAAGTTAAAACTGTAGATAAATCTGTAGAAGAAATTCAAGACCATAACTTTGATTATAAAGATCCTAAAAATTTAGATAATCAAATCGGACAAGAAGTTCTTAACGGTATCTACTTTGAAGCAAAACAAAACCCAGATAAATCATTAGATGAAATCCGTGAAGTAGTAGCTAAAAACTTAGCTAAAGACAGACAATACTATATGAAGAATGCTGCTTTTGGAGTTGAAGGTTTAGGATATCAAGAAACTGAATTAGAAGAAGTATCTGGTAAATATAAAGCATCAGGTTATTCTGATAAATTGAAAAAAATGGTTAAAGAATCATTAATGGGTGGAGTAGTAACCTCAGGAAATGAAAATTCATTAGCTTCTCTTTCAGGTCAAGTTATCAGACAAATGATGGCTGAAGAGCAGGAAGTTGAAGAATCATATGATGAATTCCAACGTGATGATAAAGGTTCAAAAGATGTAGCTGCTAAGGATAAAGGTGAAGAAGATGCTTTCGGTGCCGGGGTAGCTAAAGGTGAAAAAATCGAAAAGAAAAAAATGAAAAAAGAATCATTAGACGATTCTTTATCTGAAATCGATAAACAAGCCGAAATCGTAGCTATGGAGGCTAAATTAGCTAAATTAGACGAAGTTATTGAAACTAAAATGACTCGTATTAATATGGTTTCTGAAGACGAAAACTTATCTGAATTAGTAGATAAGTCAAAAATGAAAGCCATGCAGAAAGAAGTTAAAATCTTAGAAAAAAGAAAAGCTAAGATGGAAAAAATGTATGAAAAAATGGCTGGTAAATCCTATCAAAAAGAAGAAATCGTAGACGAAACTTACGAAGCGAATGAATAAGCAATTATTAATAGAGACAAATTCATTTAGAGTTTCCCCTTCTATGTTAACTGAAAATGTTAACAAACAAACAGGAAATCCTATAGTAACTGGTATTTTAGCCACAGCTGAGGTTAAAAATGGTAATGGCCGTTATTATGCTAAGGATTTATGGGAACGCGAAATGGATAAATATAGTGAACTTATAGAACAACGTCGTTCTATGGGAGAATTAGATCACCCTGAATCACAAGTAGTAAACTTAAAAAATGTATCTCACCTAATTACTGAATGGTGGTGGGATGGAAATAATGTAATGGGTAAAGTAGAACTTTTACCTACTCCTTCTGGTAACATTTTAAAAGAACTTATTAAAAGTGGAGTAACAGTAGGTGTTTCTTCTCGCGGTATGGGATCATTAGAACAAAATGGCAGTGTAATGGAAGTTCAAGATGATTTTGAATTACTGTGTTGGGATTTTGTATCTACCCCTTCAAACCCAGGTTCATTTATGTCTGTATTAAAAGAAGGTAAAGAAACTTTTACTTATAATTATAATAATGTTAACAGTATTATAAGAGAAATACTTTGTTCTAAAGGATCTTGCCCCTTAGATTAAAATCCTTATTCATTTATTGAATAATCTTCATAAATCCAAGCCCTCTTTTGAGGGCTTTTTCATTTTACATAATTTTTATATATGTATAAATGATAATATGCCATTTCTATATGGCATTAACTTTAAGTAAAACTTACCTATTACGCTACTATCCAATAAGCGTATTTCACTAAACAAAATTTTAGGAGATTATGACAAACAGAGATTTGTTAGCAGAAGCTATTGCTGATGCAAAAGCCGTTAAGGCCACTGCAATCGCAAATGCTAAAGCCGCTCTAGAAGAAGCTTTTACTCCTCATCTAAAATCTATGTTAGCTGCAAAGCTAGAAGAAATGGATCGTGATGATGATGTAAAAGAAGAAGAGCTAGAAGAAATGGACGCTCCGAGTTTTAAAAGAAAAAGTGGTGCTTCTTTAGACCCCGACCCAAAGAAAGTAGGTCAAACTACTGTTCAAGAGGAAGAGGAATTAGAAGAAGATCTTGATCTTGATGAAATTCTAAGCGAACTAGACCTTGACGAATCTATTTCAGAAGAAGTAACTGAAGAAATAGACGAAGACCTAACCGAAGCCGAAGAAGAGGAATCTGAAGAAGAAGAATCTGAAGAAGGTGAAGGTGAAGAAGAAATGGAAGAAGAAGAAATCGACCTCGAAGATATGAGTGAGGATGATTTAAAATCTTTCATTGAAGGTTATTAAAGATATGGTTTCAGCTGGTGAATTAGAAGCTGGAGAGGAATTCGAAGCCGAAGACGAAATGGAAATGGGCGACGAAGAAATCGACATGGAAGATGATTCAGAAGAAATCATGGAAAATGAAGAAGTTGATATGGAAGAAGGCTATCGCGCAACTGACGAAATGGACGGTACTCCAATCGACGAAGAAGAATTAGAAGAAGTAGTAGATCCTGTTACTGTAGCTGCTGGTGTAGCTGCTTTACTAGGAGGTTCAGCTGCAATGAGCAAAATGATGGACAAAGCTGAAGCTGGTGGATACGGTGATAAAGCTAAGAAATTAGCTGATTTTCTCCGTAAATCAGGAAAAGCTGCTGGCGATACAACTCAACAAAGAAATGTGACTGAAGAAGAAACATTAAATGAAGAGCCTGTAAGCCTTGCTGCTGTAGCTGCTGGTCTAGCTGCTCTGCTGGGTGGTACTGCTGGTTTAAGTAAAGCTATGGAAAAAGCTGAAGCTGGTGATTATGGTGATAAAGCTAAGAAATTAGCCGCTATGCTTCGCAAAGGTGGTAAAGCCGCTGGAGATGCAACACAACAACGAAATGTGACTGAAGAAGACTTCACTGACACTTTAGCTGAAATTGAAGAACTTAAAAAAGAACTTCAAGAAGTTAATTTACTAAACGCCAAACTTCTATATTCAAACAAAATCTTCAGAACTAAAAACTTGTCTGAAGACAAGAAGGTAAAAGTTTTAAAAGCTTTTGATAGAGCTGCTTCTGTAAAAGACGCAAAAGTAATCTTTGATACACTAAACGAAAACTTAAATTCAAAAGAAGTTAAGAAATCTATGGTTAGTGAAATCAAATCAAGTGCTTCTAAGTCTGCAGGTGTAGCTACTCAAGCAAAACAGCCAATTGTTGAAAATGATGCTTTCCGCAGAATGCAACAATTAGCAGGAATTATTAAAGAAAACTAATTAAATTTTAAAATTAAATAATCATGAGTTTAAATTCTCTTTTAGAAAGTGCAAACCCATATCACTCAGTACAGGGTGATGCAGCTAGATTAGCTAGCAAATGGGAAAAAACAGGTCTATTAGAAGGTTTGAAAGGTGCCGATAAAAACAATATGGGTATCATTCTTGAAAACCAAGCTAAGCAACTTGTTGTAGAAAGTTCACAAACTGGTGGTGGTACTGCTTCACAAGGTACCTTTACTGCTGGTGTAGGTGAGCAATGGGCTGGTGTAGCTCTTCCATTAGTACGTAAGGTATTCGGTCAAATCGCTGCTAAAGAATTCGTTTCTGTACAGCCAATGAACTTACCTTCTGGACTAGTATTCTTCTTGGATTTCCAATACGGAACTGGTAAAGCTCCTTTCTCTTCAGGTCAATCTGTATACGGTAATACTGCTTCTGCTGACTTGAATCCTTTTGGTAACACTAACACAGACGGTTTATATGGTGCTGGTCGTTTCAGTTATTCAATTAACAACGCTACAGCTTCTGTAACTCCTGCTGCTTCTGCTTCTGCTGACTGGTCAGATTTCAACTTTGATTCTGATTACTCTGCTTCTGCTGTTGGTGATCAATGGGTTAAAGTAACTGTAACTGGTACTGATTTATCAAATGCTGATTTCGAAGGTGTACGTGCTTTCCAATTAGTTTCTGGTTCAACAGTTTCTGTACCTGCTTTCACTACTTACGATGGTACTAATGTATATTTCTACGTATCTGGTTCAGTAGCTGGTGGTACAGGTTCTCCAATGGGAGATGTTGAGGTTGTTTACCAAAAACAACCAACTGACCGTTACCGTGGTGATTTCGAAGATGGTAACACTGCCCTAAACAGTGCTAACAACCCAATTTCAATCCCTGAAATTAACGTTCAAATGAAGAGTTCAGCTATCGTAGCTAAAACTCGTAAATTGAAAGCTGTTTGGACTCCTGAGTTCGCTCAAGACCTTAACGCTTACCATGCTCTTGATGCTGAAGCTGAATTAACTTCTATCTTAAGCGAGTACATCTCTTTAGAGATCGACCTTGAAATCTTAGATATGTTGATTGATTCTGCTGCTGCTGGAACTGAAGTATGGTCAGCTGTTAACAACCGTTCTATCGTAGATAACGGTGTTGATGGAACTATTAGCGATCTTGGTTTCTACAACTCTCAAGGACAATGGTTCCAAACTCTTGGAACTAAAATCCAAAAGTTGAGCAACATCATTCACCAGAAAACTCTTCGTGGAGGTGCTAACTTTATGGTATTATCTCCAACTGTAGCTACTATCATCGAGTCAATCCCTGGATTTGCTGCTGATAACGCTGATGTTGAAAAAATGAACTACGCTTTTGGTGTACAAAAAGTAGGTGCATTAGGTGGAGGTAAAATTAAAGTTTACAAAAACCCTTACATGACTGAAAACCAAATCTTATTAGGATTCCGTGGTACTCAGTTCCTTGAAAGCGGTGCTGTATTCGCTCCATACATTCCATTAATCATGACTCCTCTTGTATACGATCCAGATACATTTACTCCACGTAAAGGTCTCTTGACTCGTTATGCTAAGAAAATGGTACGTCCTGAATTCTATGGCTTGATTAAAGTAAACGGTTTAAATACTCTATAATTAGAGGTTTAAATATTACTTAATAAAATTAGCCCGGCTTTTAGCCGGGCTTTTTTTGTTCTAATATGTATAATCAACAAATACGTTTTATGCGGATTATACTTATCTCATTATATTCTTATATTAAAATTTTCCGGTTCTCTAACGTATTTACTCTATTTAATTCAACTTTTTTACTAACCCCTAAACACGTCTCTCTATGGCATCTAAACCCCATACAGATGAGGTATACCATTCTAAACGTATACCTAAAAATCCAATCAAGTTTAAAATTCAATTAAATGATGAACAAAAAGAAGCAAAACAATCTATATTAGATAACACAATAACTCTATTAGGAGGAGGAGCAGGAAGCGGAAAAACATTATTAGCATGTAATGTGGCTTTAGATGGATTATTAAGGAGAATGTATGATAAAATTATTATCACACGCCCCACAGTATCAAAAGAAGATATAGGATTCCTACCAGGTGATTTAAGAGAGAAAATGGATCCCTGGGTTCAACCTATTTACCAAAACTTTTACGCCTTATATGATAAAGAAAAAATTGAAAAATTAATAAGTGAAGATAAAATAGAGATAGTACCTGTATCTTTTATGAGAGGTAGAACGTTTTTAGATTCATGTATAATTGTAGATGAGGCACAAAACGTTACTCACGAGCAAATGGAGATGATTACATCTCGTATAGGTTTAAGATCAAAAATGATTATTTGTGGTGATGGGTATCAAATTGATCTTAAGCATAAAAAAGACTCTGGATTTAAATTCTTATACTCAGCTGCTCGAAAAATTAAAAATTTAGAGGCTATAACTTTAACAACAAATCATAGAGATCCTATAGTTGAGGATTTATTAAAATATTATGATGAAGCAGTAGATAAGGGAATTACAATAACTACATCAGGTTCCCATATTTATGATAGAAAAATAGCTTAATATTTATAATAAACTTTAATTATGGCCAACATTCCCATATATGATGGTGCCCCGGTTTGGAATTCAAATGCCGTTCCCTTTGGGTTCTATAGTAGTGATACTGATTTCCAAGCTGATGCCGTAAAGGTAGCAAAATTTTGTGCTAGCAGGCTAGGTTATCCTTTAGTAGATGTTGAATTACAATCAGGATCATTCTTCACAGCTTTTGAAGAAGCAATAACAGTTTATGGCAATGAATTATATGCTTACACTATTAGGGATAACCAATTATCTTTAGAAGGAGCTACTACTTCTAGTAACTTAAACACCTCAACTATAACTCCTAGCTTTGAACCTATTATTCGTTTAACTGAAATGTATGGTGCTGAAGCTGGCTCTGGGGGAAATGTTCCCTATTACACAGGATCTATCCCAATTACAGCAAGTTCCCAAGTATATGATTTAAAACAATGGGCTATAGATGAAGGTATTGATGGAACTTATGGGATTGAAATTAAAAGAGTATTTTATGAGGCCTCACCAGCGATAACAAGATATTATGATCCATACGCTGGTACTGGATTTGGATACCAATCATTATTTGATAGTTTTGGGTTTGGTTCATTCTCTCCTGCTATCAATTTCTTAATGATGCCTTTAAATTATGATTTACAAACTATCCAAGCTATTGAATTAAATGATCAAATTAGAAGGTCAAATTATAGTTTTGAGCTTAAAGACAATAAATTAAGAATCTTCCCAATCCCTGATAGAAGTGTAGGTAGTGTAAGATTTGAATATATCAAAAGGGATGAAAGAATTAGTTCTTCTATTCAACCTACTCCTGATAAAATAACTAATGTCTCAAATGCCCCATATGCTAACCCAACTTATGCTTCAATCAACTCAGTTGGTAGACAATGGATTTTTGAATATACTTTAGCTTTAGCAAAAGAAATGTTAGGATACGTAAGAGGTAAATATTCCAATATTCCTATTCCTAATGATACGGTAACATTAAACCAATCAGATTTAATAACAGCTGCTACTGCTGAAAAAACTAATTTGATTGAAAGATTAAGAGGATACTTTGATGAAACCTCTCGTAAAGCTTTATTAGAAAGAAGAGCCCAAGAATCTGAATTTAAAAATACTGAACTAAAAAACGTTCCGTTTACAATTTATATAGGTTAGTATGGCAGCAATGTTTACAAGAGAGAGAGATGTCTCTTTAGTTAGAAGTTTAAACCGAGAATTGATGGGTAATATAATTACCCAACAAGCTGCTATCTATAAATTTAAATTAGAGGAAACTAAAGTAAACCTATACGGGGAGGCTGCAGGAGAAAAGTATTATGATGGCCCTTATTTATTTAACTGTCTAATTAGTAGACAAGATCAAGCTTATCCTATTACTGATGAAAGTGTAGGGTTTAGCCAAGGAATTCAGTTTAACTTTTTTAGAGATGACTTAGTAGACGCTGACGTGGTAGTTGAAATTGGTGATATTATATTATATCAAGAAAGATATTATGGAGTAGAATCAACAGTTGCTAACCAATATTGGGGAGGTAAAAACCCTGATTATCCTAATAACAACTCAGACGGTACTCCTAATCCTGTTAACATAGATTTAGATCAATTTGGTACTAGTGTTTCTATTTTAGTTAACACTTATGCTATACCAGCCGATAAAGTAGCAATTTCACCTTATAAAGAACGCTTCTAATGCCACAGTTTAGAAAACCCATACCAAAATCTCAAAGAGAAATTAGTGTCAAACAGCAAACTGCTTTTGATATTAGGGTAGGCAATCCTAACGCTCAACCTAATCCTAGTGAGAGTCAAACAGGCATTAGTTTTAATCGATCTGAAAAAATTAGTTTTAAAGATGATACTGCTAAACCTTTTTCTATTGGTATTCAAGATTTAGATGAAGCTGTATTTTATTATTTTCAAAACGTAATTAGACCTTTTGTATATCAAAATGGTAGTAGAATAGAAGTGCCTGTAATATATGGTGCCCCTGAAAGATGGAAATCATTTCAAAGAGATGGTTACTATAGAGATAAGAATGGTTCTATAATGCTTCCTATTATAGTAATCAAAAGAAATACTATAACAAAAGATAGAACAGTAGCTAATAAATTAGATGCTAATCAGCCTAATCTGTATGGTACTTTTCAAAAAGCATTTAATCCCAAAAATGCTTATAGTAATTTTAATGTTTTAAATAATAGAGTACCTACAAAACAATTTAGTGCGGTAGCAGTTCCTGATTATTTAACCTTATCTTATAGCTGTATTATACAAACGTATTATATGGAGCAATTAAATAAGATAATTGAAGCTGTAGAATATGCATCTGATGCTTATTGGGGTGATCCTGAAAGATTTAAATTTAGATCTTTTATAGATTCATTTACTACGGCTACAGAATTAACAGCAGGTCAAGACAGATTAGTTAAAAGTACTTTCGATATCAGATTAAGAGGATACATAATTCCAAACGTACTTCAAAAAGATTTAGATTCAATTAAAAAATACAATTCTAGATCAAAAATTTCAATTACATCTGAGGTAGTATCCGATATAAATGATGTCTAAAAAAATCTTTATATATTTATACTCGAATAAAAAATTAAACAATGACAAAAAAGTTATCACAAGAAGAGTTGCAAAAATTAAAAGATCTACAAGCTCAAGGTAATCAAATAGCAGTTTCATTAGGTGAAATTGAAATACAAAAAGCAATATTAGAGGGTAATAAGAATGATCTTTTAAAAAAATTAGCTGATTTACAAGAATCACAAAACAAATTAGCTAAAGAGTTACAAGAAAATTATGGGGAGGGTAATATTAACCTAGAAACGGGTGAATTTACCACACCAGAATAAGTTTTTTGATAAGCTTTGTCATATTTATAATAAAAATCCAATATAACAAAACATAAAAATGGCAGAAATTTTATTATCTCCCGGCGTACTAGCAAGAGAAAATGATCAGTCTCAAGTAACTCAAGGTCCAAGAGAATTTGGAGCTGCAATCATTGGTCCTGCAGTTAAAGGTCCTGTTGAAGTTCCAACTTTAGTTACTTCATTTTCAGAATACTTAGCAGTTTTTGGTGGTGCTTTAACTAGTGGATCAAACATTTATTCTTATTTAACTTCTATTTCAGCAAATAACTACTTCCAAAACGGTGGTAGATCTTTGTTAGTAACTCGTGTTACTTCAGGATCATTTAGCTCTGCTACAAGTAGTATTGATGATATTGATGCTGCTGCTACTCCATTCGTATTAGAGACCCTTTCTGAAGGAAATATTATGAATAACGATAGTGGATCGGAAGGAACAAATAATATTTTAGCAAATGGAACCTCAGATAACATCCGATGGGAAATTCCTTCTGTAAACACTTCTTCTGGTACTTTTAGCTTAGTAATCCGTAGAGGAGACGATAAGATCAACCAAAAAATTGTATTAGAGTCTTATAGTAACTTATCATTAGATCCATATTCTCCAAATTACATTGCTAAAGTAATCGGGGATGTAGATAAAAACTTAGTACAAGAGGGTACTGATTATTATATCCAAGAAAGTGGATCTTATCCTAATATCTCAAGATATGTAAGAGTAAAAGATATCAACTCTACTCCAAACTATTTTGATAACAACGGTGATGCAAAAGATGCTTACACAGGATCATTACCTGCTGTTTCTTCTGGATCATTCGGTGGTGCTGAAGGATCAAATATTCCTGCAGGTAGACCTGCTAACTTCTATAACAGTATTGATAGTAATGATACTCAAGGTTTACTAGGTAGTGATTATGCCGATGCAATTGCTTTACTTTCCAATACAGACGAATACAAATACAATATAATTTCAGCTCCTGGTTTAATTAATGACTATGCTAACCATACTGCTCAAATTACTAGCTTAGTAAATAACAGTATTTCTCGTGGTGATTGTATTGCAATTATCGATTTAGTAGGATACGGAGCTCAAGTAAACGCTGTTAAAACTGAAGCTGCTGGGTTTGATAGTAGTTATGCTGCTACTTACTGGCCTTGGTTACAAACCGTAGATCCAAATACAAGCGAATTAGTATACATTCCTGCTTCAGCTATGATTCCTGGAGTATATGCTTATACAGACGCTTCATCTGATCCATGGTTTGCTCCTGCAGGTATTACTCGAGGTGGATTAGGTCAAGTAGTAAGAGCAGAACGTAAATTAACTACAACTCAAAGAGATACTTTATACGAAGCTAATGTAAACCCAATCGCTACTTTCCCACAAACTGGAGTAGTAGTATTCGGTCAGAAAACATTACAGAAAAAAGCATCAGCTCTTGATCGTGTAAATGTACGTAGATTGTTAATTGCCCTTAAGTCTTATATTACTCAAGTATCTGATACCTTAGTATTCGAACAAAATACTATCGCTACTAGAAATAATTTCTTAAGCCAAGTTAACCCATACTTAGAAAGTGTACAACAACGTCAAGGATTATATGCCTTCAAAGTAGTAATGGATGATACAAATAACACACCAGATGTTATTGATAGAAATCAGTTAGTAGGTGCTATTTATTTACAACCAACTAAAACGGCTGAATTTATTCTATTAGACTTTAACATCTTACCAACTGGAGCTACTTTCCCAGCGTAAGAATTTAAAAAGTAAATATTTATAATAAAACGCAATAATATACACATAAAATGGCAGTATTAGATCCCAACGAAATATTTTTTACAGCTTTTGAACCAAAGCAAAAGAATAGATTTATTCTATACATTGACGGTTTTCCTTCTTACATTATGAAGGGAGTAGGAGCTGTAACCGTAACCCAAGGTACCGTAGCCTTAAATCACATGAACGTACAACGTTTTGTGAAAGGTAAAACAACCTGGGGCCAAATTCAGTTTACTTTATTTGATCCAATTACTCCTTCAGGTGCTCAAGCCGTAATGGAGTGGGTACGTTTACACCACGAATCAGTGACTGGTAGAGATGGCTACTCTGATTTCTATAAAAAAGACCTAACAGTAAATGTATTAGGTCCTGTAGGTGATATCGTATCAGAATGGATTATTAAAGGTGCTTTAATTACTGAAGCTAACTTTGGAGATTTCAATTGGGATACTGAAAATGCTGCCCAAGAAATTACAATGACAGTACAACCTGATTACTGTGTATTGAACTTCTAATACCCAACCCTCATATATTTTAAAAAATTGCTTGGCTTCGGTCAAGCTTTTTTTTATCTTAATATTTATTACTGAACAAAAGTTATTAACTAATAAAGATTATGGCCGAATTTAAATTCCCAACTGAAGAAGTTGAATTACCATCTAAGGGATTAGTTTATCCTAAAGATAATCCACTTTCAAGCGGTAAAGTAGAAGTAAAGTATATGACCGCTAAAGAAGAAGATATTCTAACTAACCAATCTTACATTCAAAAAGGTATAGTATTAGATAAGCTACTAGAATCAGTAGTAGTATCTAAAATTAACCTAAAAGATTTAATTGTAGGAGACAAAAATGCGATTTTAATTGCTACCCGTATTTTAGGGTATGGTAAAGAATACAAATTTACCTATGATGGAGAAGAACAAACAATAGATTTAACTTCCTTAGAAGATAAACCATTTGATAAATCTCAGATTACTGAAGGTAAAAATGAATTTTCATATACCTTACCTCATAGTAATACTCCTATTACTTTCAAAATCTTAACAGGACACGATGAAGATAAAATTGAAAGAGAATTAGCAGGATTAAAAAAGTTAAATAAAGATTCTTCCCCCGAACTAACTACTAGATTAAAATACATTATTACCTCAGTTAATGGAGAAGAAGGAACGAAAGAAATTCGTGAATTCGTTGATAATTACCTTTTAGCTCGTGACTCACGTGCTTTAAGAGAATATATTAGTCAAGTCCAACCAGATGTAGATTTAACTTATGTTCTGGATGGGGGAGAGGAGGTAAAAGTGCCCATCGGGCTTAACTTTTTTTGGCCTGACCTCTAATACAGCCTCTCAATTTAGAGTAGCGGTATTTAAACAAATCCACGAAATACTTTTCCACGGAAAAGGTGGATATGATTTTCCAACAGTATATAATCTACCTATATGGTTAAGAAAATATACTTTTAATGAGATAAAGAATTGGTATCAAGAGGAAGAAAAAGCAATGAAAAACCAAACCTCTGGTGGTCAAACCAATCTAATTAAATCAGATGGAACAGTTAACACTCCTGAATTCCTAAAGGCCTCTCAGCCATATAAAAACAAGAGCAGCTACAAATAGTTGCTCTTTTTAATATTTATAACATATATTTAAGTTTGTATGGCTAGTCAAGAGGAACTAAATAATGAACAACAACTCAATGAAGAAATTCAAAGGGGTAATGAATTGTTATCCCAAAGGAGAGGTATTGAGTTAGAATCCTTAAATGATGTTAGAGACTTTACTAATGCTCTCCAAGATCAAGCTAAACAATTAAGATTCCAGTCTTCAGAACGAAAACAGATAAATTCTTTATCTAGCAATTTAAATAAAATAGCCCAACAAAATTATTCTATTTTAGAGCAAGAATTAGGTACTGAACAACTTCTAAAAAAGATAAAAGCAGACCAAACAAAAATTGATAAAAGTATTCTTGGTCTTCAATCTCTTCAGGGTCAACAATTAGGAGATAATGCTGAATTAAATTTTGAAATACAAAATGCTATTCAAGGTACGGTTTTAGCAAGTCAAAGTTTATTAAAACAATTAGAATTTGTTAAAATAACAACTGCTGCTATATCACAAGATATAGGAGTTAAAATGTTTGGGGGACTATCAGATATAGCTAAAGCAATCCCCGGCTTAAATCGCTTTTCTACTCCATTTAAAGAAGCTGAAGAAGCAGCCCGAAAACAAGTTATTTTAAATGAAAAATTAAAGGATGTAAACCTTAAAACTGGAGAAGGTTTAACCAAAGAAAAAATAATACAATTAGGGTTAGAAAATAAACTTTTAGATAAAAACGGGGAAATTCTAACAGGTACTGCAGCTGCAGTTAAAATAAGACAATTAGGCTTAGATAAAAATTTAAAGTCTATGTCAGGCTTAAGAGCAGGAGTTGAATCTCTTGGTAAATCTCTCTCTAAAGCTTTAGGCCCGCTTGCCCTTTTAAAAGGGTTAGTTGATGCTTTCCTCCAATCTGATAAGATAGTTGGAGATATGGCTAAAGGATTAAACGTATCCTATAGCGAAGCCCTTGCAATGAAACAAGAGTTAACTGCTGCTGCAAATCAAAGCGAAAATATTTTTGTTACTTCTAAAGGTATGGCCGAATCTTTAATGGCTATTAACAAAACATTAGGTACTAATGTAATGTTAAATAAAGAAGATTTAGCTACCTTTACAGAATTACGAACTGTAGCTGGATTTACTAATGAAGAGTTAATGGGTATGCAAGCCCTATCATTAGCTACAGGTAAAAGTTTAGAAGATAATACTAAGGAATTTATGGCTCAAGCCAAAATTTCCGCTATGCAAAATGGGGTATTATTAAATGAAAAAGAATTAGCAAAAGGTATAAAAGACGTATCAGCAGCTACTACCCTCTCATTTGCTAAAAATCCTAAATTAATAGGAGAAGCTGTAGCCACAGCTAAGGCTTTAGGTATGGAATTATCTAAAGTAGAAGGTATAGCTGATAGTTTACTTAATTTTGAACAATCTATCGAAAGTGAGTTACAAGCCGAATTGCTACTTGGTAAAAACATTAATTTAGAGAAAGCACGACAAGCTGCTTTAAATAATGATTTAAAAACAGTTGCTGAAGAAATAGCAAAACAAGCAGGAGATTCTGCTGAATTTGCTAAGATGAATAGAATTCAACAACAGGCTTTAGCAGAAGCTGTTGGAATGAGTAGAGAAGAATTAGCTAAAACTTTATTTGTTCAGGACCAATTAAGAGGAGCTACAGGAAAACAGGCTGAAGAACAAGAAGCCTTATTAAATGCTAGAATTGAAGCCGTTGGGCTAGCAGAAGCTCAAAAAGAACTTGAAGAAAAAGGATTTGAGGGTCTTAAAGATCAAGCTAGCATGCAAGATAAATTTAATGCTAGTGTTGAAAAATTAAAAGAAATATTTGTTACAGTAGCAGAAGCAGTAATGCCTTTAATGAATGTTCTCTCAGATGTTCTTAAAGTAGTAGGCCTTATTGTTAAAGGAATTAATTATTTAGGTACTTCATTTGGGGGAGTTATAGGAATAGCAGGAGGGTTAATTCCTATCTTAATGAAAGCAAGCGTTATTGCTAGAGTTTTTGCTAGAAGAGGTTTTATGGGTGCAATTGCTGCTATTTATAGAAGTTTTGCTGCAATTCCCTTTGGGTTAGGTATTCCCTTAGCTGCTGGGGCTGTAATAGGTTTATCTACTTTAATTAAATCTGCTACCTCAAAAGTAGGTGACTTATCCTATACTGCCAAAGGTGGCAAATTAAAAACATCCCCAAGAGAAGGAGGATTAATGGGTCCAATGATTACCACCCCAGATGGTAAAGTATTTGAAGGTACTAAAAATGATGACATATTAATGGCTCCTGGAGCTTCAAATATGACTACCCCCCAACCTGTAAATGTTATCAAAACCCCAACCCCTCCACCCCCTGTTGTAATGGCTGCTCCAGCTCCTGCCCCAACAGTTGATAACGAAAAAACTGAAAGAGCTATTGGTGAGACTAATACTTTATTAAAACAAATCCTTAATAAACAAGGTACAGTAAAAATGAATACTACTGATGTAGGTACTTCATTCTCAATGAACACGTTTAACGTTCAATAAAATATAATATTTATAATAAAACAATTAATTATGGGACTATTAGATCGATTAACAAACAACGGTTCAAATTTATCTGAATTTGATGGTGCTACGCCTCCAACCCCTAACTTACCAGGCTCTAGATTACATAATCAATATTCAATTAATGGACGACCTAATGTAGTAGGAAAACCTAATCCTTCAACATTAGATTTGGATGGTGAAACTCCACCAAAATACTCAGATAATTTACCTGGATAATAGCTTATGGCTTTAAAAGACCTTAGAACCAATCTTAAATCTTTAAGATATAATAAAGATAGGTTAGGAGGAGGAACTAGTAAACAACCTTACATAGTGTCTGACATCCCGACTGGGGACAATATTGGGCAAACAGGAGGTCCTGATTTTCTTTTACGTGGTGGTTTATTAACACCTGGAAGAATTGCAAATGATGTATCTCGATTAACACAAATGTTTTTCGATTTTAAATCACCTAATGGTCTTTTATTTATCGCAAAACAAAATGTATTATCACGTACAGCTGTAGCAACCCAAGCCAGTGGTGCTATATTAAATGAGGGCATTTATCTACCGACCTCTACAATATTATCCGCAGCAGGTACACCATTGGGGCTACACCTTAATAAACAAGGGATAGATCCTACAAAAAGAACAGGTCCTGATGCTGGTCAAAAAGGATTATTTGATCTTTTAGGTATTAGAGACCCTTTAGGTCTCCCTGTGTATACCGAAGTAGTAGCTAGAAATCAAGAAGCTAGACTTAACCGCTTAGTAAGTCTTAAGGACTCTAAGATAGTAGGTAATCCTGTAGCAATAACTAACCCTAATAATATATCTGATCAAGATTTACAACTTTTAAAATATGAAGGAGGACCAGGTTCAGTATTAGGGATTGGAAATACTATTATAAAAAGATACTCTAATACTAGTGAAGGTTTAGATTTTCAACAATTTGATACTTTTGCTAATTATAATATTAAAGTATTTTCCCCTTCCCAATTAGCAAA
>Ga0070751_1000693_pt1 | contig 20506 bp, 25 predicted proteins | sample VirMetDEL_Aug_28_FD_78514 | JGI IMG/M metagenome (GOLD analysis project Ga0070751, IMG submission 78514) | Aqueous microbial communities from the Delaware River and Bay under freshwater to marine salinity gradient to study organic matter... | ecosystem: Environmental > Aquatic > Marine > Coastal...
AAGCAAATAATAAAGGTTATGATGTTAAGTAAGGAAATGATTAGGGATTTGGTTGGTTACGAGGGTAAACAATTTAGTGATAATTTTAGTAACACGGGTAGTAGCTTGTGTTTGAAAGTTGATTGCGAGAACGACAAGGTATATTACCAGGAATGTTACAGTCGTTATGGTAATTTCACTGGTAAAAATATTAAAGGTGATCCACGTACCGACGAGCTTCATCACCCACATACAGGTCTCAAAACAATGACCATGCATCAATTTTATGGTGCGGCTATTGGTTGGATTTAATTTAAAGACTTCTACCAAAAAACTTGGAGAAGCAAGGAATTGTTCGTATATTCACGGTGTTATTGAGTTAAGGCCAATAGCGTTATTAATTAATTAAAAATAAAGGTTATGTTGAAAAATTTTGAAAATGGTTATCGAGTTAGTGGTTCAAGTGAAATCGCTAAAACGGAAAAGAATGATTGCGTGGTGAGAGCCATTGCGAATGCTTGTGACGTGAATTATGATCAGGCTCACAAGTATGTTAAGGAAACATTCGGTAGAGAAAAAGGTAAGGGCACACAGTTGTTCAATACATTACTTAAGACAAATACTGAAATGGTATTTGATAATGTAGGTCAATTAGATTTATTTAGAGAAGGTATTACTAGAAAGTTAAAACACCTAGGTGATGGACCTAAACAAGGTGGTGATTTAGTTAATACAAAGTATAAACACAAGCCGGTTGCTTACACTGTTAAAGCGTTTGCCCAAAAGTTTAATAAAGGAAATTACATAATTGGTGTAAATAAGCACGCATTGGCGATTAAGGATGGTGTGGTGATAGATAATGGTAATTACCAGTATGATGGTTATCGTAGGCCGGTTGAGCATGCGTACCAAGTATCATAAGTAATAGTACCGGATCCGTAAATATTAAGTGGTGTCGACAGCCATAGTAAGTACTCCCGCGGTGACATAACCTACCGTGTGGGGTACCTTACTATATAATACCAAATACTATGTAAGTACTGGATATGTAATATGTAATGTAATTTGGCGTGCGGCGTACGGCGTATGTACTATATTAATACCCACGGTATGCCGCCGTCCATCGGGCGTGTATATGCGTAAAAAGGGAAGTAGATGTCTTTATAGATCGAGTATAACTCTAAAACATCGATTGTATATAAGGATATATAGTATATGCAACCACATATAAAATGACGCATCTCAAAAAAATTATATGTAAGTCCATATAGGATAATGGATTTAAAAACCCGCAATGGCGCATTAGTAGCGAACTAAAAATTTCAACCATCGATAAAATATATACTTATATAAACTACTTACCAATTGGGTCATATGAAAATGGTGGTTATTTGAAGATTTATTCGTATCTATCAGCATGGAAGAAAAATTAAATAAAAAAGACATTTCAGCAATCATATATGTAATGATAATGATTGTGGTATTTACATTAGCTCTTTAAAGGCTTCCGGTGGAATATGTGGAGAAGCAAGAGAGCTTTCGTATATTTACGGGGTAAATGAGGTGCGAGATCTCATGTTAATTAAATTAAATAAAGGTTATGTTAAATAAGCAAAAAGTTAAAGGTTTTAGAGGTGATTTCGAAAAAGCAGTAGCACAATTAGAAAAAGATTATGGTGTTACAATTTCATTAGGTACAATTAGGTTTGACGCTCAAGAATTGAGAGCAAAAATGACAGCTAAAGTTGGTAATGCACCAGTAAAATCTTCAAAAGATGATTTCCAAATTGGAGATGTGGTTGGTATTAACCATAAAAAAGTTTCTCCTAATGATGAATTTAAAATTATTAAAATTAACAATAAGAACATTAAAGTTCAAGCTATTAATGTTGGTGATGGTAGAATTGGTGGTTTGATTAATGTTTCACCAAGTTTGTTAGTTAAAAAGTAAATTAAAGGCTTCCGGTGGAGTGCTTGGAGAAGCAAGGAAGCGTTCGTATATTTACGGGGTAAATAAGGATAATTAATAAAAGTTATAAATTAAAATTAAAGAGTTATGATGAATTCCAGTGAAATGCAAAAAGCAAAGTATTTGACAAAAGAAAATATGATGAGCTTGGCTCCAAGTATTTTCGCAGAAAAACCAAGTGATGAGGTTTCAAAACACTACACACACATTCCAACAACTAAAGTAATTGATGATATGGAGTTGCTAGGTTGGAAGCCAATTCAGGCAACAGAAGTTAAAGCTCGTAAAAATTCAACACGAGGTTTCCAAAAACACCTTATTACATTCCGTAATGATGATGTTGTTATTAATGGTGAAGATGGTGATACAGTTTTCCCACAAATCCTAATGACAAATTCTCATGATGGTAAAAATGCTTTCCAATTCCAAGCAGGTTTGTTCCGTTTGATTTGTTCAAATGGTTTGGTTATTGCAGATACTCAGTTTGAAGCAGTTAAGATGCGCCATATGGGTTATACGTTTGAAGATCTTCAAGAAATGATTAAGGAGATGGTTGAAAAGCTTCCATTGACAGTAGAGTCAATGAATAAAATGAAAGCTCAAGAAATGGAGCAAGAACAAATCCTTCAATTTGCTAAAGATGCTATCAATACACGATTCTCAGAAAAAGAAATGAAGCGTATTAAAATTGATTATGATGAACTCATAAAACCAGTTCGTAAAGAAGATGCAGGTAGTGATCTTTGGAGTGTATTTAATGTAGTACAAGAAAAGATTATTGATGGTGATTTCGAATACCATGCAGGTGGTAAGTTACGTAAAGCTCGCCAAATCAAGAACTTTAAACAAGACATGAAGATTAACAAAGAATTGTTTAATGTAGCCCTTGAGTATGTCAACTAAAGTAACTTGGTTAAATGGATGTTTTGATGTGCTCCATGCGGGGCACATCCAACTATTTAAAAAAGCTTGGGAGCAAGGAAATGATGTGGTGGTAGGAATAGATTCAGATGAGCGTATTAGCCAGATGAAAGGAGATTGTCGTCCGGTAAATTCTCTACCGAATAGAATGCTCTTTCTACAAAGTATAAAATACATTAGAAATGTAATTCCTTTCAATACGGATGATGAATTAAATGGTATAATTAAACGTTTATCACCCGAAGTATTTGTAATTGGGGAGGAGTATAGAGATAAAAAGATTATAGGTAAGGAGTGGGCTAAATCAATGTTGTATGTACCTCGCTTTCAAGGACTAAGTTCTTCGGATATTATAAACAGAACCCACAAAACGTGATATTTATCATAAAACAATAGAATTATGCCAACATATCCCAGCTCATCACTAAACGGAAGTGGATCTTTAGGAACGTCATTCATGACGGCCGGTCAGCAATATACGTTTGAATTAGTAAATACACCGACGACAAATGGTTCGGTAGCTTACTTTACACTGGAAGCTAACTCAACTGCCAATCAAAATCTTCTTACCCAAACACCGGTAACAGGTGCTTTTGGTGGGTTTGTAAATGAAATTGATGAAGGTTCTTTAATAGAAAATACATATGGGTTTTCCATAAGTGTATTTGGTAAGGGTGGTAAATTTACTTTTACTCCCAATATTACAATTCCCGCAAATACTTACTATCTTAAAACAACTGGTCGTGTAGGATTGCAATTATCATAATATATACGTATGTATAGATGTTATATTGTTAAGAAGAGAAGTTTCGAGACGGCTCTATTAAAATTAAAATTAAGTTTTGGATTTATTTAATAAAAAAAAGGTTATAAAATTACAACAAGAAAATAAGGCATTGAAAAATACTATTCTAGAAATGAGTAAACAAATATCTTACTTAAAAAAGGAATCTAAACAATATAAAGATGAAAATGAAGAGTTAAAATTCACTCTAAAAAATAGAAGAATATATTAAATAAAAGTTATGAAAAGAATTTCAATTAAAGAAGCTAAACAATATATATCTTGTAAAGATGATTTTACAAGTGATGGTATTGACAATGCACAATATTTTACTTTATCCCCATCTAAAAAAGAAGGTTGGGAAGATGTTACTTATTATACCGCGCGTAAATCTACACTATATAGCAATCGCGATGGAGACTATGATAGTTGGGTATATGTGTTATCTAACGCATTACAACCGGGAATATACAAGATTGGATACACAAATAAACACCCCGAAGAAAGAGCAAAACAAATTTCTAATGCAACAGGTGTAGCTTTACCTTATGATGTTGAGTTTGCTTTTCATTGTTATAATGGGTTGATGCTTGAAGGAGAAATACATAAAAAATTAAGTGGTTATAGGGTAAATAATCAAAGAGAATTTTTTCAACTTTCTTTAGAAGAAATAAAGACTTCCATTGAAGAACTTGGAAAACGGTATCTTTAGTCGTATATTCACTACGTAATAAAAAATAAAGGTTATATGAATTTAGGATACGCTTGTATTAATACTGCACTTAGTGCCAACAAAATTATGACAAATCGAACTATGCGTCGAAAAACATTCGATGCAAAAGGTTTGGATTATGTCTCTGATCTTGCTCTTCAAAATGTTAAGGATTTAGAAACCATTGTTCATTGGAATAATGAACATAATATTAAACTATTCAGATTATCCTCACAAATTTTTCCGTGGATGGAAGAATATGAATTTTCTGATTTGAAAGATAGTGATGAAATTTTTGAACGAATGTTTCAAATTGGTGAAATTGCTAGACAAGAAAACCAACGTCTAACAATGCATCCCGGTCCTTATCACTGTCTTGCTTCTCCTACTCCTAAAGTTGTTCAACGCACTATTTTAGGCCTAAATAAACACTCAGAACAATTTGATATGATGGGTTATGAGCCAAGTCATTACAACAAAATAAACATTCATATAGGTGGTGCTTACGGTGATAAGACCGCGGCACTTGAACGTTTTTGTAAGAATTTCCATTTACTTAGTGAAAATACTAAAAAACGTCTTGTGGTTGAAAATGATGATAGTCCAAATGAATATTCTGTAAAAGATTTGTATAAAGGTGTTTATAAAACCATTAAAACACCTGTCACGTTTGATTATTTTCACCATAAATTCAATACTGGTGGTCAAACTGAAGAAGAAGCATTGAAATTAGCTGCTACTACTTGGCCTAAAGGTGTTACCCAATGTTGCCATTATTCTGAAAGTCGTAGAAAGGAAAAATTAGATGAGTCAATACGTCCTCAAGCTCACTCTGATATTATTTATGAAAAAATACAAACATATGGTCTTGAACCAGATATTGTCATTGAAGCGAAATTAAAAGAACAAGCAATTTTCCAAAGACCTCTGTAAATAAATTTGGAATCTTAAAATTATTATCGTATATTTAATCATAAGAAAAAAAGAAAAATATTATGGATTTAATGAGAAAAGAATTTTTAGAAATGATTGATGTAAATCAAGTATTGGAATTTAATGAAGTATGGAGTAATGTTGAACGTCATGGTTTAGTTATGGAAGTTATTTTTACAGCATTAGAAGAAATGAGACAAAATCCAAATTCTTCACCTCTACTATGTCTACAAATTGCAGCTAAAGATTGGGATTGTTAAATAAATTATAAATTAAAAATAAAGTTATGTCAAAAAATAGAGATTTAAAATTAGAATTAGTTAATGAGTTAGCATTTTTAATTGGTTTACAGGAAAAAGTTTGGGATTATCATCCAAACAATCCAGATGCTAAGAGTGTAGTTGATGAATATGCTCAACTTCAAATTGATATTGAAGCTATTGAAAAGCAACTTTCAAAAATCGATTAACTCTAAATAGGGGGAGTAAAACGTAATATCCTAAGATTACAATCGACGGATTGCTTAGGTCGGGACCTTGATGCTGAAAGCGCGCTATAAAGGTGAAGCCCCCTTAAATGCTACTGTGGTGGAATTGGTAGACACGAGGGACTTAAAATCCCTTGAACAGTAATGTTCGTGCGGGTTCGATTCCCGCCAGTAGTACTAAAGAGAGGTAGTGAAGCTATAATAATATAGAAAAAGGTAAGGGTTAACCTCTATATTATAGTAACCCCGAAAGACCCGAAACCTCTCTTTTTATGGACTCATAGCTCAATTGGATAGAGCATCGCCCTTCTAAGGCGACGGTTATAGGTTCGACTCCTATTGGGTTCACTTAAGGACTCTTAGCTCAGATGGTTAGAGCACTCCGCTCATAACGGATAGGTCACAGGTTCAAGTCCTGTAGGGTCCACCTTTTCCTTAAGAATAGCTTGGATTGCTAGTATTTATTACATATATTTACACTTTAAACTAAAATACTAGAATGGGTCATTACGAAGATGGTTTGGTTGAAGTCTACTATGAAGTAGAAAAAAAAGGGTTGAGTGAAGAATTTTATAGACAACTACATAAAATGAAATCACAACCAAAACACCGCTATAAGTCTATGAAAGAAAAATATGAATATGCCTTATACAGAATAAAAGGTGGGAAATCAAAAGAAATTTAATAAAATGATTAATATAGACAGTTTATTTAATCTATTTCCCCCATCTGATGATGGTAAGGATCAAGTGGCTTATGTAGACTTTACAGATAAACCTGTCTACAAATTAGGGATGTATAAAAAACTAATTTTAAATCACATCAATTTTAGAAAAAAAGTAATTTCATTTTTCAAGGAAACTAGTGACGAATTGAGTATTGAAGACATGGAACGAGCTGGTGCCTTTGTTGTGTACAATAGAGCTTGGTTTTATATTAAAGATATTGACATAAATAATGATGACCATATTGAAGCAATATCAACATATGGGGATGAAAATTTAGAAACAGCGTTAGAATTAGGAATACAATATTTCCAGTCTAGTGAAGAATATGAAAGATGTGCCCATTTATTAAAAATCCAGAAAAAAGTACAAGAATTTTTACCTTAATTTGGATACCACAAAAATTCCTAGTACCTTCGAAATACGGGTTTTGAAGATATTTAGGAAAAATAAGGGAATAAGAAATATAGGGTGGTGGAATGAAAGGGTGTTCGTATATTGATAATAATATTAATAAATAAATAATAAAATGGCATTTAGAAACAAAGAACTTATTGACAAGGGATTCACTAACATTAAGACAGGTGTTAGAACTTTAGACTTAATGGTATCCAGAGGAGGATCCAACATAGATGATTTTAGAAAACATCTAAAATATGTTTATGAAAAAATAGAAGATCTTGAATCTTTAGTTGAAAAAGAAGCAAGAGTCCTAAGAAATGGGTAAAACATCCAGCATATTAAAGGGTTTAACATTTGCGTTAATATTTCCGCTATGTGTAACCTATATTTTTATCACAAGTATATTAAATAAATAAAAGTTATGAAATTAACAGCAGAAAAAATCCAAATGAATTGGGTTGAATTTATGAGTAATATTGATACTTATATTTCATCCCCTCGTAAAGAACAATTAATTAAATTTTATGAAAAGTATGCGGAGCGTATTATGCTTATGCCTGCTGCCCATAAAAAAGAATACCATTCTGCCTTTCCTGGGGGGTATGTAGATCATGTTAATAGAGTAGTTAAAGCTGCTTTATCAATGTCTGCTGTTTGGGAAGGTTTTGGTTGTGATATGACTACATTTACCACTGAAGAATTAGTATTTTCAGCTATAAATCATGATTTAGGTAAAATGGGAGATGATAATCATGAAGCTTATATCCCTCAAACTGATAAATGGAGAAAAGATAAGTTAGGTGAAGATTATATGTTCAATAAAGAATTAGCATTTTCAGCTGTTCCAGATAGAGGGTTATTTTTACTCCAAGATAATGACATTAAATATACCTTTAATGAAATGGTAGCAATTCAAACACATGATGGTTTATATGACCCAGCAAATGACAAATATTTAAAAGGTTATATGCCAGAACAAAAACCACGTACATCCCTACCATTTATCTTACATCAAGCAGATATGATGGCAGCAAGAATTGAATTTGAAATTGAGTGGTTACCTAAGTTTAAAAATAACGTGGATACTAGTAAGAAAAATTTTACATTGGATAATAATAAAAAAGCCACCACCAAAAATAAAGCACTAGGTTCTATTCAAAGTGAAGGTTTAAAAAATATTTTTGATAAATTATAAAAATGGAAATAACACCAACAACAGCAATTATAATTATCTCAATTTTAAGTTTTGTAGTTTTAATTTTAGGTTTTACTACTTTTAATTTACTTAAAAAGAATGAAAGGGCTGAAGATATAGTAGTAGGTTATCTATTATATTTAGATAAAATTTCTAGAGTAATTGAAATTGCCGATAAAAGAGTTAAGAAAATTGATATAAAGGGATCATTTGAATCTGATGATGAGATAGGATTTTTCTTTAAACAAATAAAACAAATACAGGAAATTTTAAATGATTTCCAATTAAAAGAAGAAAAATAATATATGGATCACATAATAAGGCAAAAAAAATCCCAAAAACAAGGAAGAGTTTACTTTACAAAAGAAACCGAAGCAGCGATTGTTAATTACAATCGCTCTTCTGATAAAGATGAACGAAGTGATTTATACCAAAATCACATACATTGGCCTTTTTATAAACTTACAGAAAATATAATCCATACATTTAAATTTTATTATACAGATGGAGTTGAAAATTTAGAAGATTTACAACATGAGATAATGGTATTTCTTTTATCCAAAATCCATCTATTTAACCCAGAAAATGGTGCTAAAGCATATTCTTATTTTGGTACTATTGTTAAAAGATGGCTTATAGTATATAATCAGAAAAATTACGGTAAAAAAATTAATAATATATCAATACAAGATTTAAACCATTATTCACAATTAGATACTTCAGATCCATCATTTATAGTATCTAAAAACAGAGAAGGTGATATTGAGACTGTAATTGAAGATGAAGAATTTAGTAATAAAAATTTAAACGAAACTAAAAACTATAAACATGAGGATCGTTTATCTATATTTGTAGATCAATACGTAGAGTATGTTACTGATAGAATATATGTGTTATTCCCCAAAGGAAATGATGCTTCAATTGCTGATGCCATTTTAGAGTTATTTAGAAAAAGAGACAATATAGATGTTTTTAATAAAAAAGCATTATACATTTATATTAGAGAAATGGTAGATGTAAAAACTCCAAAAATAACTAAAATAGCTAATAAATTATATGACATTTTTAAAGAAAAATACCTATTTTATTTAGAACACGGTTATTTTCCTCCAAAATAACTTCAAAAATATATATTTATAATCAAAAACATTATGGGACAATTAGATTCAAACGTTTTTGGTGACAAAACATTCTCAGACATTCTAGAGGAAATTTACAACAACCAAAAGAAAAGAGACGCTCAAGTTGTTGCTTTAATTTCAGAACTTAAACCTTTAGTTCAAGAAATAGGAGATGCTACTCTTATAGTACCTCTTATTAAAGAATATATGGAAATAGGTGTTAAAAATGATGAAGCCTTAATTAAAATGGCTACTATCGTTCAAAGAGCACTTCAAAATGTAGATGATGATGGTGGGTTTGGTATAAGTGATGAAGAAAAAGAAGCACTTTTAGCTGAAATGGATAAATTAAATAATAAAGAAAAAGATGCCTAAATCAATAACAGGTTTACAATCATTATCCTCTACTCCATCTCCAAAATTTTCAAAATCTGGAATATTTCCAGCTAGGGTAAAAGTAGCTATTACAGATGATGCAACACACCCCGATTTATTTCAAGAATTTGGGGAATGGAGTTCTATTGGTTGTTTATTTTTTGAAATTTTAAATACCCCTAATCCTAATCCTATAGCTAGTTCTAATAGTTTTGCTCGCCCATTATTTCCTAATAATTCTAATATACCTTTACATAATGAAATTGTTTATATTATAGGTTTACCCAGTTCTAATGTACAATCAAATGTAAACGAAATAGTATATTATTATTTTCAAGCTGTTAATATTTGGAATAGTGCTCACCATAATGCAATTCCAAACCCTATTTCAAATGATACTCTTCCTAAATCCCAACAACAAGATTACCAACAAACTGAAGCTGGTTCTGTTAGAAGAGTAACTGATGGTGGTACTGAGATTGATTTAGGTAATACATTTCAAGAAAAATTATCTATAAGAAATCTCCAACCTTTTGAAGGAGATTTAATATACCAAGGTAGATGGGGACAAAGTATTAGATTTGGTTCTACTGTTAAAAATTCAAACATATCAAATCCTTGGTCAAAATCCGGAGATAATGGTGAACCTATTACTATTATAAAAAATGGTCAACATGAAGAAGAAACTGACCCATGGGTGCCCCAAGTAGAAGATATTAATACTGATAAGTCTAGCATTTATTTAACTTCAACTCAAGAAATCCCAATAGATGTATCAAGTAAAAATTATAAATCATATTCTTCTTCTCCAATAGCTGCCCCTTTATTTAATGAAGAACAAATTATTTTAAACTCTGGAAGGTTACTATTTAATTCAAAATCAGACTCTATATTATTTTCTTCTTTTGATACAATCAACCTAAATGCAATTAATAGTGTAAATATAGATACTCCCAAAACAATAATCTCATCACCTGAAATTTATTTAGGAGATAAAAACGCAACAGAACCCATAATATTAGGAGATAAATTTTTAGGTGATTTACAAAAATTATTAACTTCTTTAATATCATTATCTAAAGCTTTATCAACCCCCATTGGAACCCCAGGACCATCAGCCCCTAATGCAGCCATTCCAGGTCCTGCTACAGATACTTTTGTTAAAGCTCAAAATATGCTTAATAAAATAGAAACATATAAATCTAAAGTAAGTAAGTCTAAATAATGTCAAAAGCACTAAATAATTTAATTAATAGAACAGTTGTTAAAGTAGTCAAAGATACATCTAAATTAGAATTAGCTGTTGATGCTCTTTCTGAAAAATTTAAAGATGCTTGTCCCCCTAAAGCTGAATTATTAAAAATTGTTCAACAAAAAAACCAACTACAAGTAGGTTTAGAAAATGTAACATCCGCATTCTCCCCATTAGAATCAACAGCTAATATAACAAGTACAACTTTAACTTCAATTGAAACAGCTGTTGGTGTAATAAAAAGAATACCGGTTCCAACAGCAATTATCCCCCCAAGTGGTGGTGTTGGTTTACCTATAAATGTTCTTACAACATTATCGGATTCATTAGATAAATTACGTGAACTTATAAAAGATGCTAAAGGTGCTTTAGGAGTAATCCCAGAAGTAGGTGGAACTATAACATCTTCTGTATCTAAAGCTATTAATAGTTTACAACAATTAGATAGTTTAGTAAATGGATGTATTCAAGAATTAGCTGAAGGACTTAACCAACAAGAAAAAAATAACTTAATTGCAGAAATTGGAAATGTGGCATCAACAGCTGGAGATTTCTCAAATTTAGGATTAAATATAGATGATGAAAATAGTTTATTAGATCAACTTTCCCCAAATTCACCAAACCCATATCTTTATCAAAGAGCTGGGGATGCAACAGCTGATTGGAAATTTACAATAGAACAAAACTCAAATAATGAATTTAATTTTCCTCAAAGAAGAATTAAAATGGAAAATATAAATACTTCTGAAAGTAACATATATAGAGGAGTAGTTATTTATAATACTAACAATAAAACTTGGTCATATAGTTCTTCTGTAAAAGTATTAATAAATGAAGCTAAATATAGAGTTGACACTCTAAATACAGGTTGGTGGAAAAATAATAATGACCAATATTCCCCACCACTACCAAACCAGTTAGGTAATAGAGATGGCCTATCATTAACAATCCCTCAGGAATTGTTAACAATCCCAGTTAACAACAACCAACCAATATTTAAATTTGGAACTATTACTAAAACTGCATCTAATCAAAAATTAGCAGTTATTATTAATACTGGTTTTAAAAATGGTACTTTTAATACTGGAGCTGAATATAGGGTAGCAGTTTCTTCAGTTAAATCTGGATCTACAGAATCCCCAAAAGTTAAAACTTATTTTGTTAAAGATAAAAAAACAGAACAGTCTATATTTTTATTTACCCCTGGAGAACCCAGTATAGGAGATTATCAAGTTACTATTAGTATAACAGACATTAAAAATGTTAACAATAATGTAACTAATGCAGAGGTACAACTAAGAACCCTTAGAGTATAATAATCCGTTTAAAAAAAATAATAATTTAATATTTATAACAAAAAATGAAGTCATCAGAATTAAAACAATTAATTAAAGAATCCGTAAGGGAAGCAATTCAAGAAGAATTGAAGGATATCTTATTGGAAGCTGTTAAAGCTCCAAAAGCATCTACTGTGGCAGTTGTACAAGAATCAGTTACTCCAACTACACCAACATATAGACCACCAACCCAACCTTCAATGACTGCTGAACAAAAAAGAACAGCATATCAAAATATTTTAGGTGAAATGGGTGGTGCAATGACAACTAGTAATGTCCCTCCAAAATTTAACCCACAAGGTGGAGATTCAATTAACGGTTCATTACCACAAGGTGAAGTTGATATGTCCCAAATAGCAGGATTGATGAAAAAATAATAAATGGCTAGAGTATTACAAAATAGATTTCCAATTGACTCAATTAAGCGTAAAGCTATTGGGTTTGGTTTTCCTATAAATGGTCCTGCTGTTTTTATACCTACATATACTACTAGAGAGCAAACAAAATCAAATTTAATTAACTATTTATTAACTAATAAAGGAGAAAGAGTATTTAATCCTGACTTTGGTGCTGATTTAAGAAATTTACTATTTCAAAATATCAATGATAATACAACAAGTGAGTTGCAATCAATGATTCAAGATAATATTAGTTTGTTTTTCCCTCAAATTGAAGTTAAACAGATAGAATTCACACCCAACCCAGATACAAATTCAATTAATTTTACATTAGTATATACAGTTGCAAATTTTGGTATAACTGATGATATAAATATATTACTACAATAATGGCTGATTTAAAAAGAGATATAAGATACGTTGATAGAGATTTTAATGATTTTAGGAATGCATTAATTAATTATTCTAAAACATATTTTCCTGACACATACAATGATTTTACAGACACTTCCACAGGAATGTTATTTATGGAAATGGCATCTTATGTTGGGGATGTTTTATCCTTTTATTTAGATAATCAAATTCAGGAAACTTTTATCCAAAAAGCAAGACAACAAGAAAATTTATACCAAATGGCTTATTTATTAGGATATGAGCCTAAAGTTACAACTGTTGCTACTACAAATATTGATTTTTACCAACAATTGCCTTCAAAATTAGAAGGGGGAGAATATGTTCCTGATTTTAATTATTGTATGTTAATCCCTGAAAATACTCAAGTAACTTCTAATGTTAATACTAATATTAATTTCTTAATTGAAGATCCAATTGATTTTTCATCATCAGGATCTCTGGATCCAACAGAGGTATCAGTTTATCAAGTATCATCTGGAAATCCAACATATTTTTTATAAAAAAAAACAAGAAAAGCTATATCGGCAACAATTAATAGTACAGAATTTACATTCGCAGCTGCCAAAAGATTTGATACCCGAAATATTAATACTACTAATATTATAGGCGTTTTAGACTGCTTTGATACTGATGGCAATGAATGGTATGAAGTTCCAAATATGGCGCAAGAAAACGTATTTGATACAATAAGAAACACAAATGTAAATGACCCAACATATAATAAAGAAGCAGATGCTCCTTATTTACTTAAATTAAAACAAGTACAAAGAAGATTTGTAACAAGATTTATCAATTCAGGTTCACTACAAATTGAATTTGGAGCAGGAGCTACTACAAATAATGATGAGGAAATAGTTCCTAATCCTGATAATGTAGGGTTAGGATTACCATTTGAAAGAGATAAACTTACAACAGCATTTTCACCTCTTAATTTCATATTTACAAATACCTATGGTATAGCCCCATACAATACAACTTTAACATTTAGATATTTAACAGGTGGTGGGGTTGAATCTAATGTAGAAGCTGGCACTTTAACAGTTTTAAATGATTCTAATTTTAAATTTATTAATCCAAATTTACCAAATACAGCATTGGCAAATCAAATATTTAATTCTGTTTCATCAAATAACCCATTAGCAGCTGATGGAGGTCAAGATGGAGATACTGTTGAAGAATTAAGATTAAATGCTGTAGGTAATTTTCAAAATCAATTACGTACTGTAACTAAAGAAGATTATCTAATTAGAACTTTATCAATGCCTTCTAATTTAGGGACAATTTCAAAAGCATTTGCAACCCCTGTAAAAATTAATGAATACAAACCCGGAGAATTACCAACAATATTAGACTTATATGTTTTAACTTATGATACAAATGGTAATTTATCAACAGCTTCAAATCTAATAAAACAAAATTTATCAACATACTTAGCTGAATATAGAATGATTAATGATTCAATTAAAATTAAAGATGCTTTTATTATTAATATAGAAGTTATATTTAATATAATTGTATTACCTAATTATAATAATAATGAGACTATTACTAAATGTATTGAATCATTAACTAACTTTTTTGCAGTTGATAAATGGCAAATAAACCAACCCATTTTATTTAGTGATTTGTATGTTCTTTTAGATAAAGTAGAAGGAGTACAAACTGTTAAAAATATTAGTATAAAATGTTTATCTGATGAAGTTTTAGGATATAGTAATTATGCTTATGATATTGAAGGAGCTACAATTGATGGTGTGGTTTATCCCTCTATAGACCCAATGATTTTTGAAGTTAAATACCCTAACACAGATATTAAAGGTAGAGTTGTACCACTATAAAAATAAAACAAAATGGCAGATTCACTAGTAGATAGCTTTAATAAAACAAATTTAGATACTCAAAATAAGGAACCTAATGGGGGTCCTATTAATGATAAACCTTCAAATTTTAAACAAAAATATGATTTAAATAATCCTTATTTTATTCCAGGTACTCAAGCTCAAGAATCTCAATTAAGTTCTTCTCTAACCATTACAGGTTTAGATGTAGAAAGTAGTGAAGCAGGGGTACAACAGGGAGGATCAGGCGGACCTAATAGAACCAATTCAACTAATATTTCTAATGGACAATATAAAGCTGTAGGTTCTTCTCCATTACCTCTAAGTCCAACACCTGGTGGGGCAGCATTAAAAACACGAGAAGGAAAAGATAAAGATTTTACATTAAACGCTTACACACCTGAAAATACTTACATGCAAGCCATGATAAAATTTAAAGATGAAGCAAAAAATAATTTAATTTAATAAAATGGCTGTATATAAAATATTTCCCGAAAAAGACTCAACTTTATATAGTTCCTATCCTAGTAAAAACACAGGATTAGACCAAATAATTGAAGCCTCTACTTACCAACTAAATAGTTTAGGGCAAGCAAGTAGATATTTAATCAAATTTCCCACCAGCCAAATTTCTGAAATTATTACAGATAAAGTTACTAATGGAGAATATAAAGTATATTTAAAAAATTTTAATGCTGTAGTAACAGGTTTAAATTTAGATCAAAAATTAGAATTTTATCCAATATCTGGTAGTTGGGGTATGGGAACAGGAAGATACAATGACTCACCTGAAGTAACCAATGGTGTTAGTTGGGTATGGCAAGACTACTCAGGATCTAATGAATGGCCAACAACTGGATTTGCAGAAAATGTAACAGCATCTTTCTCTGGAAGTCAATATGAAGGTGGGGGGAATTGGTATACTGGTTCTAATCTAGCTCTAGATCCTGTAACTCAATCTCAAACATTTAACTACTCAGATACTAAAGATATAATTGTAGATGTAACAAATACAATTGAAACTTGGTACAGCAACTCAATAAATCCTTTAGATGGGTTTGCAAATGAAGGATTTTTAGTTAAACAACCAAAAGAAAATGAATTTATAAATACTAAAGCTAATAATGCAACCTTTAGATTTTTCTCAATTGATACTAATACAATATACCCCCCTCAATTAGAATTTAGATATAATGATTATGTGTTTAATACAGGATCTTCTAAAAACACAATATTACCTCAAGTAGAAAGTTTTATATCAATATACAATAATCAAGGTACTTATTTTTCAGAAAGTATCCCTAGATTAAGATTTGCAGCTATACCAAAATATCCGGATAGAGCATTTTTAACAGCTTCTTTGTATACTACAAATTATTACCTACCAGAATCACAATCATTATATGCTGTTAAAGATACAGAAACAAATGAATTTGTAATTGATTTTGATCCAGAATATACAAGAATTAGTGCAGATGATACTTCAAGTTATTTTGATTTGTATTGTAATGGTTTGGAACCTGAAAGATATTATACTATATTAGTTAAAACTGCTGTAGGTGGTGTAACTAAAGTATTTGATGAAGATATAATGTTTAAAATAGCTAAAGGATAATGGCAATAAAAAAAGAAGATACCACATCAACAACTGTTAAACAATCAATCCTAAATAGAAGGGTTTATGATAAAGATGCTTTTAATGATACAGTTAATACAGATTTTACTGAATTAATAAGTTCCCAAGATCCATCTTTTTTTAGCTTAGATCTAGCTACTATAGGAGATTTTTTTCAATTATATGAAAAGTTTTTTTATGAAATACCTAAGCTTGGAGATACTAATTCTCATTTGTATCTTGTTGAAACTAGTGGTGAATATATAGATTATGCACCAAGAGAAGCAGAAATACAAGCTTTATTAGAAGAAATAGCAGATTTGAGAACAGAAAATTTAGAACTTAGACAGGATTTTGCTAATGCTCTTGGGGCAGAATTTGGAGGTAGTGATGATGGATCTGATAGAACAACATTAACTAATGTAGATGTAATAGGTCAAGGCGTAAGCCCTATTAGACCTTAATTATAAAATAGTTTAGAGGAAAAAAATGGCAAAGAAAAACAACCCTTATAAAAATTATTCTAAGGCTTTATCATCTCAAGTGGTAGAGGTTAGTTCTAATGTTGAAATAGGAAACATTAATGTTAGTGCATCAACCACATCTATACCTGTATCCGAAATTACAACAGAAGGATTTGAATTTTCTAACTCACAAATAATTCCTGCTGAGATAATTAAAGGAACATTTGCTCCTCAAGATCCAAGTTCTTCTATTGAATTATTTATTTATGATATTAATAAAAATATAATTGTAGAAAATTATAATTATAAAGGTTGGAAAGTAACAGAAAATACAACACCTCCAGTTGTACCAACAACATTTACTAATGATCAAGGGTTACAACAACAAGAACAATCTACTGGATCTTTACCAACAAATTTAATACAAGTTAATCCTGCAGGGGATGCTTATGATTTAGGAGTAGATAGTGGAGAAATTTTTACATTATATAATTTTCTTACTAATGAATTAGGTTCTTCAAATAATAATTCTTTCTATATATCAGAAATATCTGGAGATAGAACTGAAGTTAGATTAAAATCTAATACTATTGATAGTTCTAAAATTATAGCAGGGTATGGGCAGTTAAAAAATAAATTATCTTCAGAAAGATATTTTGATGAATTTTATATTAATTTTTATAATAATATTTATTCTGTAGGTATTAATATCCTTTTAGATGAAAACCCAAATGAAGGTGTTTCTATTTTAATTAAAACATTTTCTCCTATCCCTAGTAATAGTAATATAGGAGATAGTGTATATGTTGTTACTAAACAAAGTGAAACTTTAGCTTGGTCCGTAGATTTTTATGAAGACTTTTCAGGTTTATTAGATAATGCTACTTATATTAAAGGACCTAACGTTAATATTTCTTTACAAGATTTAGTTAATAATTCAACAACTTTAAAATCTCAAACAGACTTACTAACAACCCCATCCTCAGAATCTTTAGATTCTGTTTTAAATTATCTTAATCAAACGGGTGTAGCAATTACACCTAATTACTCATATGATACTTTTAATGAATTTATTAATTTCTCTTCTGCTAAAGAAAGAATAAATAATTTCTATGAAAAAGTTTCTCAAATCCAAGCGTATCAAGCTGATATTGATATTATTGTAACAACTACAGGATCAAATCCTAATGTTAGTGCTATTTCTCAAAGTTTAGCTAGTTTACAGACAAATATTTCAAATTTAGTTGAAAATTTTGATGGATATGAAAGTTATTTATATTATAATTCTTCCTCATATGCTTACCCTAAAACAGGATCAGCATATCCTTACACTTTAATGTCTACTGGTAGTACAGAAGTATTAAAATGGATGGGTAGTGATGTTGAAAATTCACAATATTATGGAGGTTATATATTATCAGCTTCATTATATGATGAGAATAATCAAAATTGGTTATGGTATACTATACCTTCATTTATTACTGAAAATTCTAATAATGACGATTATATATCATTTTCAAATATGGTTGGTCAATCATTTGATGAAATTTGGCTTTATACTAAAGCATTAAGTGAAAGATATAATACAACAAATAACCCTGATACGGGTCTACCTTTAGATTTAGCTGCAGAAGCTATTAAAGGTTTAGGATTTGAAACCTTTGGAAATAACTATGATAACCAAGATAATTTTATAGGTTTAACGGGTGAAGATAATGGTACTTATGTACCCCCAACAGGTAGTGAATTAATTACCCAATATATAGCTGTTAATGGGGGTCAAATCCTTAATTATTGGGATATAGGATATTCATGGCAAGATTATGTTGCACAAATCACAGACCCAGGATTTCCTTATGCTATAGATAAAGTAAGTAAAGAAATTTATAAGCGTCTTTATCACAATATGGCTTATCTTACTAAAAAGAAAGGTACAATTAGTGGTTTAAGACAGTTAATTAATGTTTGGGGTATCCCAAATACCATCCTTCGAATTAATGAATTTGGAGGTAAAAATAGAGACAACACAGATGACTATGATTTATGGTATAAACGTTATAGTTATGCGTATACACCAGTAGGTACTTCATATGCAGCAAGCTCATCGGTTAAGGTGCCTTGGATGCCATTACAACGTAATCGTGTGGCAGATAATGAGTATATAGTACCAGATGGTATTGCTCTTAGGTTTAAAACTATTGGTCACCCATCTTCAAGTTTTGGAGGTTCTTATTATAGCCAATCAATAGCGGTTAAAAAATCAAACGGAACTGCAGATAACAAATTTGATTGGGGTATTAGTTTATTTTATGAAGACCAACCTTCAGGTACATATTCTGGATCTAGTTTTAGTGATTATTACGATTATGGTAAATTAAGATTTTATTTATCTGGCTCTACATCAGAAGGAGGGGTTGCAATATCAGATGATATTGAATTACCGTTCTTTGATGGTGGTTGGTGGACAGTTTTATTACAAAGAAACACCCACGTTAGTGTTAGTGATCCTTCCCAATCAGCAACATATACTTTATTTGCTGCGAATAAATTAGATAATGGGTGGGATGGAAATTCAATTGGATGGACAGGTTCGGTTAGTTTAAGTTCACAAGCACCTGATTTCTTTGAAGGTTATGATGGTGGGTTTTATGAATCGGTTACTTATGATTTAGCAAATAACCCATCATATTCATTAAATGACTCTTGGAATAAATTTGGAGTAACAGAACATGATGGTGTTTATGTTGGTGGTTATATATCAGGTTCTAATGTAGGGGTTAATGTATTAAATGAAGGAGGTAAAATATTCTCAGGATCTTTCCAAGAATTTAGATATTATTCAAATGATATTGAAAAAACAGTATTCAATGATTTTGTAATGAATCCTGAAAGTATTGAAGGTAACAATATTACAGGTTCAGAATCATCATTTGATATTGTAAACTTTAGAGCACCATTAGGTAACGAATTAGAACATATATTTACAGCATCAGCATTAACAGGTTATGTAGAAAAAATATCATCTTCCCATCCAGCAGTAACAGGTTCAGCACCTGTTTATGTAGTAACACAATCTTTTGTAAACCCAGCAGATATATCATTAACATCAAGTTATGATTTTATTCATTATGAGTCTACAGTTAAAAGAACATATAGTAAAACAAATGTTGAAACATATTTCTTAGATCAACCTTCTATTGGAATTAGAAACAGGGTATCAAATAAAATACAAGTTGAAGATGGAGAAGTATATGGTAATGTATTATCCAAATATAGAAGTATTCAACAAAATTACTTAATTAGTGAAAGCTATACTGAAGATATTTCAAGTTTAGAAGTTGGTTTTTCACCTCAAGATGAAGTAAATGATGATATAATTGCATCTTTTGGTTATGGGGTAATTTCAGATACACTTGCAGATCCAAGATTTGCTTTTAGTGGTAGTCAAACATACTACCCTAAATTAAGATCAATTGCAAATGATTACTTTAAAAAATACACAGAAGGAAATGTTTGGGATTATTTAAGATTAATTAAATATTTTGATAATTCAATATTTAAAGCAATTAAATCATATGTTCCTGC